>Ga0256831_1001480_pt1 | contig 12355 bp, 7 predicted proteins | sample 132544metaG_FD_189087 | JGI IMG/M metagenome (GOLD analysis project Ga0256831, IMG submission 189087) | Hydrothermal vent microbial communities from Lau Basin, Pacific Ocean - 132-544 | ecosystem: Environmental > Aquatic > Marine > Hydrothermal vents | place: Pacific Ocean: Lau Basin | collected... | reverse complement strand
AAGGAAATACAGAAAGAAAATACAGGGAAGAAAAGTTGGTTATAAAAGTTGAGAGAAGAAGAGGAAGAAAATCACTCATGCATTTTCAAACCGCCAAGTTTGATACATTTTCAGGTCGCCGCTGACAGAACATGATGCAGCGTATTCAATTCCATTCAAATAACATCTCCGTATCTTCTCGTAGTTCAGTCAGTCTGTTGCATATGGTGTTTGTATATTTCTCATGTTTTCTTACTGCTGGCCCGCTTGTTGCAATACCACGTTGTAGTTCTTCGCGCAGATGGTTTTCTTGGACATTAATTTCGGAGGAATAATACATATGAAGATTTTTTTTAAAAGCAAATATCTTTTGTTGCAGGTGTTTGCAATCACAATTTTTATTGTTTTTTGTGTAACAGGGACTGAGGTTCGGGCAAACAATATTCTTTTCCTTACGCTACCGGCTATCCTATCTGGTCATGGTCAGGGTGGCGGTGGTACAGGTGGCGGCACCACCCCGCCTGCAAATGGTGATTATGTAGTGATCGGCTGGAATGATCTGGGCATGCACTGTATTGATGAGAGTTTCGAAGATTTTGGTTTATTACCACCGTTTAACACCCTTGTTGCCCAGGTAATCAAGCGTGGAAAAGAACCAAAGATCGTGACCAGCGGTATTAAAGTTACCTATCGAATTCTCGATAATACGCGCTCTGATACAAAGACGAATTTCTGGGATTATGTCAATCAGCTTTTTGGTGTGTCGCTGGAAAGCAACATAGGGCTGGCAGGGTTTGGATTGCAAGGAACCATGCGGGCTGAGCCCGATTCCTTCATCGCTGAAGGAATTCCATTGACGCCACATAGTGACAGTGCACCGAATGTTCTGTCGCCATATCAAATTGCAGAAATCAAAGTGTTTGATTTACAGGGACGGGAGCTGGCTTCCACCCAGACAGTTGCTCCGGTATCGACGGAGATACGTTGTGATAATTGTCATGGAGATAGAGGGATGGCAAATCCGGATATTGCAACCGAAGTAGTGAAACAGAATATACTTACCCTGCATGATCAGGAAGAAGGAACACAACTTATGGCAAACAGACCTATACTCTGTGCGAATTGCCACGCTTCCGCAGCATTGAATAAGCCGGGAAAATCAGGGCTGCCGAGTCTGTCAAAAGCCATGCATGGAAAACATAAAAAAATTGATGACGGGACCATGGTTGGAACCTGTTATCGCTGTCATCCGGGAACGCAGACCAAATGTTTACGGGGCATTATGTTTCAAAAAGGGGAGTCCTGTCAGGATTGCCATGGCAACCTCAAAGATCTGGCAAGCAGTGGTCGAAGGCCATGGATTGATGAACCAAGGTGTGGTCAGTGCCATGATTCAGCCTACAGTGAACCGGCCAATACGCTGTACCGGTTTTCCCGTGGACATCATGGGGTATTCTGCCAGGCCTGCCACGGCAGTCAGCATGCAATCTATCCGACGGTGAATCCGGAAGACAACGCCCAGTCAATACGTCTGCAGGGACACGGCGGTACCATTGACACCTGTCGGGTCTGCCACACCAATGACCCGGACCCAGGTGAAGGGCCCCATGGCGGTGGAAACGGCGATTGAAACGACTTTTCAGATAAATAACTGTTTTCCGGAACGGCTTTTTTCGAAGCCTTTCCAACGAATTATGAAAAAGGCCTCGTCTATGTCCGGCGAGGTCTTTTTTACATTTCGACCCTGTTCCTACCATTTTTTTTGGCCCTGTACAGGGCCTTATCACTGTGCTCGATAAGTATATCGCGAGTAACTGGATGCTCTTGATTATTCTCACTGCCGGCAATACCGCAGCTTATAGTCACGGACAAGGTTTGTTCGCCGCAGGTGATTTCCAGCTGTTCAATACCTCTGCGAACGCGTTGGGCCAGTACCTTGGCGCTGGTCAGGCCTGTTTCCGGTAAAATAACGGCAAATTCTTCGCCTCCATAGCGGGCAACCATGTCGCAACGTCGAACCAGCTTAACCATGGTGTTGCTGACTTCCTGCAAAACCTGGTCGCCGGCCGGATGCCCGTATCGGTCATTTACTTTTTTAAAAAAATCAATATCTATAAGCAATAATGAAAGTGGATGATTATACCGTTTGGCCCTTTCAAGTTCGGATTCAAGAACTTCCTGGAAATATCTGTGATTATACAAACCTGTCAGGCCATCGCGAAATGCCAGCTCCCGCAGGCTGTCATTAGCCATTTTTAACTCCATGGCCAGTTGTTCTGCACTCTGTTTTGCCTGCTTTAATTCAAGAACTATCTGAGCATAGGAAAAATTTAGTCGACCGAGTTCTTCGTTTGCCTCCTGCATGATGAGAGAAAAAGGTTTGATATCACCAGGATCAAGGGCAAAGAGGTCAAGGATTTCACGGGCCTTTTCCCCCACGGTATCAATCAGTTGATCGGTCTGTTCATCAGAGAGTTGATAATGCTTTTTCAACCCCTCATGAACGGCGATACATTTACTGTTTGCGTGAACTCCGTAATAAATGGAGGCAATCTTGTCTGCAAATTGCAGAATCCTGGATGCATCTTTAAACTGATTTTCGACGATATCGGTATGGTGGAAAAGAATCGGTTGGTGTATTACCTCCGGCAGGTTCCAGACGGTAAGCAGGTGGCTGCCGACTTCAGTGTGATCAAAGCCGAATTTTTTTTGTTCCATCTGACAGGTTGTCTTACCGCTTACCCGTTTTTCATCCTGCAGGGCCATGTAGGAAGAGGTGTCGGAAAGGTAGAGAATAAGGACGCCAATGTCTTGCAGCAGGGCGGTAACAAAAAGATCTTGATCGTGCAGGTTTGTATATTCAGCAAGGGTTTCGGCGGCAACCGCCGCTGTGATGGCCCGCCGCCAGAAAAGAGTCACATCAAAACTTCCCTGGGGTGCCTCCTGAAAGTCCTGGACAATGACAAAGGAGAGGGCAATGTTTTTCAGGGCATTGGTGCCGATGAGTGCTGTGGCCTGGCTCAGAGAATCCACCGGGTTTGGAAAACCATAGAGGGATGAGTTTGCTATTTTCAGGATACGGACGGTCAGGGCTGGATCTGTCGAAATAATCCGGGCCAGTTCATCAAAGGAATTCTCATCCTTGCGCACAGCTTCAAGGATTTTCAGGGCAATAGCCGGGGGGGAAGGTAGTTTTATCTTTTCAGTAAAAAAATCTTCTATGGTCGTCATGGAACTCCGTTCGCAGCACCAAGATCGGCGATTTTTCTTCTATCGTATGATCCTGATAAATAAAAAAAGAAAAATTTTCTGTAAGTCAACGATGACTAATAAAAAAAATAACAGGTAATTTGGTTTTGGAAAAAGAAATATTTCATGGTTTAAAATCCGTTAATAAAAACAGCCAGCCTGTATTTATCTTTTTCCCGGAGCCGGGATGCGGAACAGTGCTTGAATATTCATCGGCGCCTATGTCCGGACCGGCACCGAGCGGTCTTGTCTGCATGTCATAATCATCAGTCAGCTCGGCAAAGGGGAGGGCGGCGCCGGTAACGCCTGTCCTTTCAGCGCGCAGGTGCAGGTCGCCTTTTTGGGCATTGACAAACCAGTCGGCGGTGGCATTGGTGATATTATGGGAAAGCAGGGTTGTTGAGCCGTTGTTTCTTGACGTGATATGACGGTTGCACAGGTTATTGACAATGGTCAGGTTGTTGCTTGCGTCAAAACGGTATTCAATACCATTGGGATAACCATGTTCCTGAAAAACAGTGTTGTTGTAGACCTGGGCGCCGGAAGCCGACTCCAGGCCGATACCCACGTCACTGTGGCCGTGGTCGGGCCCGTGGTAGATCATGTTGTTGCGTATAATGCCGCCGCTGTGGCCGCTATCGCCAAGACCAAAACCTATGCCCCGGTCACAGTCGATAATCAGGTTGCGCTGCACCAGGGTATCCGTGGAGCCCGACCAGAAATGAACGCCGTGCTCGGCCAGGCCGCCGCTGCACCAGAATCCCTGGATCCTGTTATCTTCAATAATCCAGTTGTCGGCCTGGTGGGCATCAACACCGCCGGTATAACAGGAGCCGTTACGGTCCCAAACCTTGGCCCGGCCGCTGTCTGTCAGTTCGATCAAACAGTTTGCAATACGGCCGCTATCAACAAAATGACTTCTGGCTGAATCGGGATTGATCTTTATGGCCTGCTGGCCTGGATCAACGATATGGAGATTGCGAATTATTGTGCCTGTTACATCGCTGCCCGCGGTTGCCATCACATGGATGGGATGATCAAGGGCCCGTTGCAGTCGCATATCTTTGATGGTAACATTTGAGGCCACTATCTGAAAGATTTCCGTGGTCTGGTAATTACCGTCCAGGACGACCTGTTCCCGGTTGCCGCTTTGGGAGCGAATCGTGACCCCGTTTGCGGCAATACGCAGGTACTCTCCATTGAGCATATATGTGCCGTCGGCAACAACAATGGTCCTGTCACCGCCATGGGCAGTGGCATTGACCGCATCAACAAGTTCGGTCACGGTATGGACCGTCACGGCAGCCATGACCACGGCGGCAGGCCGCAGAACCATGGCAAGGAGCAGTACCTGTAAAAAAAGCAGCAGGCTGGAGTTTTGCCGGCCTGTTTTCGTGTCCCTATTCGAAAAGAAATTCAGTCCAGAAAAACACATTGGTTTCGTCCTCTTTTTTTGGCCATATACAGGGCCTGATCAACCTTTGACATGACCTGTTCCAGGATACAGTGCGAATCAGGCGGGACTTGAATCAAACCGATGGAAATGGTCAACACCCCATGGGGAGAATTTCCCTGGTGGGGAATGGCCAGTTCCTCCACTGCGCTTCGAAGCCGATCAGCGGCCTGTTGCGCCTTGTCGTTATCTTTGGCATTGAACAGAAAACAGAATTCTTCACCACCGATGCGGAAGCAGTAATCTCCGGCCCGCTGCAGGACCTCCTGCATGGCCATGGCCATTTTTTGTAATGCCAGGTCACCCTCCGGATGACCGTATGAGTCATTATAGCGTTTGAAGTTATCCACATCCAGCAGGCCGAGATAGAGTGGTTCGCCGTGCCTGATACTCTTCCGTAATTCCCTGGGAAATATGGCATAAAAATGTCGGCGGTTGTACAGTCCGGTGAGTTGGTCGGTCAATGATAACTGCTCCATCGCCTTATGCAGTTTTTGGTCATAGAGGTAAAAGGAACGGTTAAAATAGAGTAACAGCGCTATGGCGATGGTCATGCCGATAAACATCAAGGCGCCTTGCCACAGGTGCATGGCCTGCCGCGTTTTCAGTTTGGAGGTCAGCAGCACTATGCCGGTCTGATAAGGTGTTGCAAGAAGATCAATGGCGGTTGTCGCCAGTTGAAAGAACTGCTCCGGACTCATTTGCGGGCAGCTGTTTTTGTCCTCGATCAAGAGACATTCATTGAAAAGGGGGGTGATAACGGAATCAAGTGTCTCCGGCAGCAGGTGCAGTGAATGTTTCAGATCACTGGAGGTCTTGAGGATAACACTCTGGGCGTTCTCAATACTCTCTATCCTGGCCTTGATCGCGGCCTGATAATTATGCAGCAGCTCCCTTTCCCGGTCGGAAATTGATTGTTTTGCCAACAGTCCGCTACCGATACCGCGCACCCGACCGATGGACTCGGCCAGATAGGGGATCTGTACATCCAGGACATCAATCAGGTAATAGGTATCAAGCTCGGGATCAAGGATGAGGTTGGAATGATCGGCCGCCAGTTGCATGAACTGGATAATTTCAGTGATAAGTTCACTGTAACGACGGAACAAATGCTGCTCTTTTGCCTCGGCAGGTGTGAGTTTGAAGAGTTGCCCGGCCTTTGTTGCCAGATGTTCGGCCTCGGACTGGAGATGAAAGGCCTCTGTCTCCAAACGCCATGTTTTCTGTTGAAACCTGTCGAGAAACCGTTTTTTGAGAAGAACCAAATGCCTGTTGATCTCTTTATGGTGGCCGTATTGTGATATTTGAGTGTATCCCCGTATTTTCTGCAGGTCCATCAGGGCGTGGTAGAGTGATCTTATCATCTGGACACCTTCAATCTCCGTTTTTGTGAAGGTATACAGCTTGACCTGATCATAGAGCAGCACGGACAGTGACAGCGACAGAAAAATGATGGGAAGAATGGTGGCAAACAGGTACCGTTTCAGGTTTGATTGCCCTGTTGAGGAAATATCTGTCATTGGTATCGTGCCAGTACGGCCTCAACCTGGTCGGGTTGAAACGGTTTGGTGAGGTATTCGTCCATGCCTGCGGCAAGACAACGTTGCCGGTCTTCATGCATGGCATGGGCGGTCAGGGCGATGATCGGTGTTCTGGAGCCATGCAGCCTGTCGTGTAATTGTTGAAGCAGGCCCTGAATGTTCGAGTCTTTCGGCAGAATACCCTGCTCGCAATCACGTATATACCGGGCTGCGGTCAGGCCGTCCATTTTCGGCATCTGGATATCAAGAAAAATAATGTCCACCTTGCTTTTGGCAAGAACCTCCAGGGCTTCAATACCGTTTTCAGCAGTCAGAACCCGATGGCCGCTGTTTTCCAGCGTCATCCTGGCAACATCCCGGTTTAATCTGTTATCTTCGACCAGCAAAATAGAAAGAGGCCGTTGTGACTCGTGAACCTGATCGATTGCTTCCGGTTCTTTCTGTAACTGGTCCGGGGCTCCGGTCTTTAGTTGAACAGTGAAGGAAAAACAGCTCCCCAGCCCTTCCGTACTGGTGACCTGTATCTTTCCATTCATTATTTCGACCAATCGTTTGCAGATGGCAAGACCAAGACCTGTTCCTCCATATTGCCTGGTTGTTGAGGTGTCTGCCTGGGAAAAGGAATCAAAGATGGTCTCCAGCTTGTCGGCGGCAATACCAATACCTGTGTCTTCAACCTTTACCTCTATTGTGACAGTACCCTTGTCCTCGGTAACCTGCCTCGCCTGCAGACTGATGCTTCCATGTTCGGTAAATTTGATGGCATTTCCCAGAAGATTGATGAGAATCTGGCGAATCCTGAGGGAATCACCGATGACAACATTGGGAATATTTTCCGCAACCCACAGGTGAAAATCGATCTTTTTTTCTTTAATTGCAGTGGAAAATATCAGGCCGACATCATGAATTAATTCAGCAAAATGAAAGGGATGTTCTTCGAGTACGAGCTGGTTGGCATCAATTTTTGAAATATCGAGCACATCGTTGAGCAAACCGAGAAGGAAATCAGCAGATGTCTTTGCCGCGGTCAGGTTTTGTCGTTGCTTTTCGGAGAGGTCTGTTTCCAGTGTCAGACGCAGCATACCGATGATACCATTGAGCGGGGTCCTGATATCATGGCTCATATTGGCAAGAAAAGAGGATTTGGCCCTTGTCGCGGCCTCAGCCTCTTCCTTGGCTGCAAGAAGGTCGGCCTCGGATTGTTTCTGCCTCGTAATATCGGTACGAATTTCCATCTTGGCAACCGTACCGTCCTGCAGGGTTATTGGAGTGGCGATGATGTTAAATGTTTTTTCCCCGTACTGGAGATCATAACGGACGGTTTGTCCATGAACGGCGACCTGTTCCAGGGAACAGTCGTCACATGGCCCTTTTTTTCCATGTAAGGCCTGGTAACATATTTGACCGGTGGAAAGACCGAACCATTTTCGCATGCTGCTGTTTGCATGCCGAATCACATAATTGTTGTCCACGATATAGAGGGCCAGCCCGGCGCTGTCAAGGTTGTTGAGGATAGAGCTCGCATGTCGTTTACTCTGTTGCAGCCTGTTGATCTGGACTTGAATGAGTCGGTCCATAAGCGTGATGATAACGCAGCCGGCAAGCCAGATGCTTGCAAATGCGATCCAGAGTCTTTTGGCGTTGATCGCGTACTGTGCCAGGTAATTTGCCATTGGGACGGATATGCTGATGCCACCCCGGATATCACCGACCTTGTATCCCTGTTTGGCATGGCACCTGAGGCAGGCTTTTTTGGTAATAAACGGACGCATCAGGCGCATGTACGGTTTTCCGTTGATACGGACAACTTCCTTGTATTCCTTGTTTCCATGTTCAAAACTGACGAGCGCCTTGTGCTCCCATGGGTCGGCCTGATTTTGCGGCCGGATGGGTTTTAGGCTGGTGATATGGCCCTGGATGGCCAGTTTTTTTTGTGCCATCTCGTAGAGTTGTCTGGTCATGTAGGCGGGGTTGACCAGGGTATAGGGGCGGCCATTGATGGTGACATCACGATTGGGCACATCAAGGTAGGGATTTGGCGGGGTGCTTTGACTTACCGGAACGTAAACACCGCCATGTTGTGCCGCCCATAAACGAAAAAGTACATCTTTTTCCCAGGACACCCGGGCATTGTTTTCAGCAAGCAGGATTGCTGTTTCCTTCTGGGTACGCAGGTTCCAGAAGAGGAGAAGGCCAAGCAGCAGAGTCCAGCCCACCAGAAGGAATGCGGACATTTTTGTAATGCTGGGCAATCGAAAGTCCTTGCCAAGGGTGCGGTCGGCAGCATCGGCGGGCTGTTGTATCTGAGCGGTTCCTTTTCGCATGTTGAACATGAACAGTGATAGCGTCGTATAAACTTTGATCTACTGCGCCATGTGTTCCGGGGCGGGTCTCAACTATACAGATAGTATGTTATGAATCGCCCCGAAATACACGATTGTATACAAAGTGGTAGAATGGTTTACCTTTAACGAAAGGTATTGGATTTTATATCATATCTGCGCATCAGACGTTGCAGAGCCTGTCGTTCCATACCACAATTTCTGGAGGCGGCAGATACATTTCCCTTTGAATCCATCAATACCCGGGTCAGATAGGAACAGGTAAATTGTTTGACCACCTCCTGTTTGGCCTCTTTATAAGTCATGGTCAAAAAACAAGCCGAATCATCCAAGCCCTCAAAGGGTACAAGACTATCTCTTGCTTCAGGATCAACCAGGTCGCCCGGGGTGATGAAATTTTCGTGACAGAGCAACACCGCCCGGTTGATGGTGTTCTGCAACTCCCGAATATTTCCTTTCCATGGTCGTCTGAGTAGACATTGCAGGGCCTCCGGTTGAAACTCCACATCCGGACGATCATACTCCTTTGCATACAGTTCCAGGAAATGCTGGGCCAATAGCGGTATATCACTGGAGATGCTGGAGAGAGAAGGCATGGTAACCGTCATAACGTTAAGACGATAAAAAAGATCTTCCCGGAACTCACCCCGTTCAATCTTTTCCTCGAGATTTTGATTTGTTGAAGCCAGCACCCGAACATCGACTTTGATGGTGCTGGTCTGGCCAAGGGGCTGGATCTCCTTTTCCTGTAACACCCGCAGCAGTTTTGTCTGAATGGAGACCGGAATATCCGCAATTTCGTCAAGAAGAATCGTTGAACCATTTGCCTCAAGAAACAAACCATCCTTATCCTGCTCCGCCCCGGTAAAGGCGCCTTTCTTATACCCAAATAATTCGCTTTCAAGGATATGTTCAGGCAGGGCGGGACAGTTGACGATAATCATCTTATTATCGGCCCGATTACTCATGGAATGCAGGGCCCTGGCAGCAAGCTCCTTGCCTGTACCTGATTCACCTCGAATGAGCACGGTTGCCGAACTTTGAGCAAGACGGGACAACAGTTCAATTGTTGCCGTCAACTGTCTTGAGCGGCCAACAAATTCCATGCAGGGTTTCTGTCGGGTCAGTTTCTGCTGTAAAGTCTTATTTTCCCGTAACAGCCGTGTTCGTTCAATGGCCCGTTCCACGGCGTGGACTATGCGATTATTGTCGAAGGGCTTTTCAAAAAAATCATACGCCCCTTCTTTGAGCGCGCGCACTGCCATTTCGATGGTCCCGTAACCAGTCATAATAAGCGTGGTAATGGTTGCATCGAGTGCTTTTAACCGGCGTAGAAACTCAAGCCCATCCATTCCCGGCATCTTTATGTCTGTGAGCACCACATCAGGCAGCCAGTTTGTTGCCAGGTCAAGCCCGTCCGCGCCTGAATCGGATATCCGTACTTCACATCCACATTTTTTTGAAATAACTTTTCGTAAAAGCTGCAGCAAGTCCCGTTCGTCATCAACGATCAAAACCCGCTCCAACCGTTTTTTAAGAATATTTTTTGCGTTACTCATTGTCGAAGAACAATTCCTGTTATATTCCCGGTATCTCTACGGCCTGACAACACAATTACCGAACATTGATAAGGCAATCATCGTTTGGTTGATCAATGACGTCGCCAAACGGCATGACTGAAGTAATTTGTCGACCACAATAGACTACCTCGTTGATATTCTGTTATAAAAAATCATCATTGAGCAATAACAAGCCCAGGCGTGTCCCGGGATTTTCATATATAAACAGCAATATGCAATAAAAATTCCAAGTCAGGTGCGATTGGCCGGCAGCAGCTGGACATCCGGCAAGTTATCATATAACTTTTCTACGCTGTTGAAGGTCTGCAGGGCATGCACAATGACAGGCAACGGTTCACTCCATATTTCCGGTAAATCTCTTTCCCGGGGTTCTGTTACTGAAAAAGCCAACTGCTCAACCGGTGGGGTAAACCGGGCGTTGACTCCTTCCTTATTGCCACGGGCATCTACTCTGTACCAACCATATTTTTCTGTATATACAGCATTTAGACCATGAAGACAGTATGGAGGTCCGTTTTCTTCCTGGCTGAGACGTTGGTAGCAAAAACCGACCGGTATTTTTTGTACCCGGAGTAATGCCGCCAGAAGATGACTTTTAGCGTAACAGGAACCGGATTTATGTTTAAGCACTTCCGATGCCGTGCAGGTGACGATCTGGGTTTGAAAATCACGGCTGTGCAGAATCTTGTCCCGCACATATTCAAAAGCATTTTTCATGTAATCACATGCGTGATTACTCTTTGCGAGTATTCTTTCAGAACATTCTCTTATGGATGGATGTTGCCAATTTATAACGGTTGAATTTTCCGTATATTTTTTTTGCTCAATTTCCGAAAGCCGAGTGAAAGAGAATTGTTGCGGTCTTTTGTCTTTCTTTGTTTGTGTTGGATGAAATGCTATTGTTCCATCACCAATATCATCAAGGACAGCTGCAAACTCTTCTTTTACCTGCCCGATAAGCGCAACCACCTCTGCAGGAGTTTCTGACTGGACGGCAATATTTTTGACAAGGGTGATGATGTCTCCCATATGTTTAAGATTATTGACGGATTCCCAGCTCATAGCCTCATCTATTTGAAATAAAATTCGGTCGGAATTCTCAAACGGATGTTGGTTGACAACTTCCTCTCTGAGATTTAGCCAGGCACCCTGCAGATCGGAAAGTGCGGTCTTATAAAAGTGATGCTCTTCCTGGTAGAAAATCATTGTCCTGTCTTATTTTGGCGTCATTTTAACGGACTGTAACATTTACCCACCCAATGCCTGTCCAGTCCGGAGTTTTCACATTCTGAAAATTGAGAATGCTCGGCAAGGAGGGATGTAGTTATTTGCTGTTCTCTGTTTTCCGGTGCGCTGACAGCATGGTGGCAAAACATTCCTGGACGAAACGGCCGGAAACCGTATCAGCCATGGAAAAATTCAAACCCTGCTCCGGCGGAAATGCGCCGGTCAAGGCAAGAAATACATCCCTTGAAAGGTTTTCCAGCATTGCCGTAAAGTTGTCCCGTACCTCGGCCGGCAGTTCCGTTTCCTCCCATCTGCATCGAAAAGGCCTGTATTGCGGCACCATGCATCGGCCACCTTCCAGTAACGGACAGGGAAATTTGGCCGCTTCATAGATTTCGGTGAACTCCTTATCCGCCAGGGGTGGATAATTGGCATGGAGCGTGCGGATTGTTCGAATGACCGAAGCACATTCCAGGGCATGTTCAAGCACATGTTCACGATCATCATGGCTGAAAGTACGATTGATATACTGATGGATGCAAATACTTTCGGCAAGCTCAAGTTCAAAATATTGCCGGCAACAACGATCATGTTTTGTTCCACAGGTGGAAGCGCCATGGACATGAGCAAGTTCCTGGTCAAGTTCAGAGGCAAAAGCATCATACTCATCAATAAAGGAAGAGAGATCAACACAACTCTTTTTATTCTCAATTCTTGGATCGACAGTACACAATACTCCCTGTTGTTTATGGTACTTACGCAACAATCTCCACTGACTGAAATTGGTCGGGTTGGCGCGGGTATTTTTCAGTAGTTTTTCCGCTTTTTTCAGGCTGAGTCCCCGTCGTAGCAGATACGCGGAAATAAAGGTGCCGGTCCTGCCATGGCCATGCCGGCAATGCACCAGGACTTTTTTGCCGAGATAAATAGCCTCGTCAAGCCATTCCAGCGCCTTTTCCATATCCTGCAGGGCAGGGACCTGTT
>Ga0256831_1001479_pt1 | contig 12358 bp, 12 predicted proteins | sample 132544metaG_FD_189087 | JGI IMG/M metagenome (GOLD analysis project Ga0256831, IMG submission 189087) | Hydrothermal vent microbial communities from Lau Basin, Pacific Ocean - 132-544 | ecosystem: Environmental > Aquatic > Marine > Hydrothermal vents | place: Pacific Ocean: Lau Basin | collected... | reverse complement strand
GTCTTTGAGTCCACGTAAGAATAATGCTAGTTCTATGAAGTAGAGAGTGAAGAGCATTATGCCGAATTTCTCGAAGTTACCCATAATCACAATTGCTGCATAGTATGCTCCCAGCCCATGCGTAAAACTATTGCCGGGAAACACTTTTGCCGGGTACCAGTTATAGATCATGAAGCCCAGTATTGCGGCCAACATTATCGCTGAGGCTTCGAGGCTTGGGTGTAAACCCTTGATCCACGAGTAGATGAGCGTGAACAGCATCAATAGTATGCCCTGTCCAGCCTCCAGTCCGTTATACCCTGCCAACATGTTGAACGCATTGGCTGCGCCGAGTATACCGATGGGGACCAGTACTAAGGGGTATATGAGGCCTAGGTTAACCGGCCCTATGATAGGCAGTGTTATGATGGAGTAGCCCGCCTTGATCACTACTATGGGGAGAGCAAGAGGGGCCATATAGATGATCTTGCTCCATGGCTTCAATCCCTTCTTCCAGCCAAGAATATCGTCTAAGAAGCCGAGGAAACTAGACATGAAGAGCATGAGAGCTAGTGCCATGAGCTCTAAATTGTATTCCTTGTACTTGGAAAGGTATATCTGTAGCGCGATGAAGACTAGGAGACCGAAACTAGCGGCGACACCGACCCATATTCCGCCGCTCTCAGGGATCTGTATCTCCTCGGGCTTATTCATGTCTTTACCAGTCAGGCCTATCTCGCGTGCCTTATGGATCCACCAGCGGACCAAGTGGAGGCTTAGCATGAAGCTTATTATAGATGCTAGGATAACGTAGAATGTTTCTGTCCATGTAGACAACAATTCGGGCTACCTTTCCCTTTCTTCTCCTCCCCATCTAGTATTGAAGACGAGATATATCTCCTTAGCTCTCTTTTCACCTATCCCTTCAACCTTCATAAGATCCTGGATACTAGCATTCGCAATGTTTCGCAATGTACCAAATACTCCCAATAGTTTCCGGGCCAGCTTAGGGCCAACAAGACCCTCAGCGACATATATTATCCTCTCCTGGATAGTCATAGGTTTCTTCTCGACGCGTAGCCTATAAACTCTCTTCTCGCTAGTCTTGCCTAGACTTTTAGCCTTTGATACCAGCCATCCTATAGTAGCTGACTTGTTTGGTGTATTCAATATCTTGATGTCAAAATCTATCATAAGCGTGTCAAGTATCCTTAGCACACTCTGTATCTTCCATCCCCTATATCTTTCGAGGGCACCGAGCCATCCCTCAATGACAATCATTGGTATGTAGCCATCCTTCCTGGCGGCTTCAACGAGTAGTTTGGCTTGTTCCCATATACGGTTATCACGAATACTATTCCCCAGATCATTAATTGTTTTCCTCTCAACGAGAACCGGTCTCTTCCCAGGGGAGGCGAGCAATAGGAAGTCCCCCGCCTCTAGCTTCTTGACTGCAACCTTTAAACCGCTAGAGATCAATGATTTCCTAAATTCAGGATGTTTGGAGTCCTCTCTAGAATCAATGATAACATCTACGGGCGTCAATAGTTGCTCGGCCAATACGTTACACCATTGAAGAGTATATCGCAACTGGTTAATATGGTGGAAGCTAATACCTTAATTATATATTAGGATAGAATGTACGAGCCACTCACCCGGGGATAAAATATTGTTCTTCATATGTCCACGATGCGGCTACAGCACAGTAACACCCGTTATGAAGTGCCCTATTTGCAGAGAAATAATGCATCCTGGGCATAAATGGAAGTGGACAAGGTTCAAGGGATCCAACATATGGAGCTTCTCACCAATACTACCCGATATAGAGACAAAGATAAGTCTTGGCGAAGCATGGACACCACTAATAAGGTCTACAAGGCTCTTCAAGAATCTACCCGTTTACTTCAAGGATGAAGGGAGAAACCCGACAGGTAGTTTCAGGGATCGAGCGGCCGCTCTGATCGTTAGTCATGCCAGTAGTCTTGGGGAAAAGAAAATTCTACTAGCAAGCGATGGCAATATGGGTTCAAGCGTAGCGGCCTATAGTGCTAGGGCTGGGATCAAAGCGTACGTCGTGGTTCCAAGGAAAACAGATCCCGAGAAAATACTCCTTATGAAAGCGTACGGTGCACACGTAAAGGTTCTTGATAAAACAATAGATGAACTACTGGATATTGTCTCGAAGAAGATTCCCGAGATGAAAGCTTATCCGGGCTCAACATCCCACAACCCATTATCTATCGAGGGCCTTAAGACCATAGGTATAGAAATATACCTGCAACTAGGGAAGGTCCCCAAGAACATTGTAGTACCTCTAGGTTCAGGCATAACACTCTATAGCGTATATCATGGATACAAGGAAATGTATGATCGAGGAATAATATCAACTATGCCGAGACTCATAGGGATCGAGAGCTGCGGAAACCCCGTTTATTCAAGAATCTTCGGCATACCATATGGATGTCGTGAAGAGCCTCCACCGGGCCTCATGTACTCAGATTCTCCGGTTAAAGACAAAATATCGAAGATCCTGAGTAGGAGCGATGTACTGGCGGTCTCTAAGAAGGAATTACTTAGAGCCGCTAAGCTTCTAGCACGGAACGAGGGGTTATTTGTTGAGCCATCCTCAGCCGTAGCACTTGCCGGAGTCCTGAAGCTCTCCGAACAACTAGAGGGCGATACAGTCGTTGTATTGACGGGCCACGGCTTGAAAGGCCCGAAAGCCTATAGCAGGCCTAGTCGTGCGAGAAGCGAGATAAGCGTATTCCCCCCGTCTACTAAGTTAATTATCCTTGAGAAAATAGCGGAGAACGAGCCCATACATGGTTACGGCTTGTGGAAGCTCCTCGGGGTGAAGATATCTGTTCAGGCCGTCTACCAGCATCTTAGAGAGCTGGAGAAAATGGGGCTTATCAAATCGTATGTGGAGCAGGGTATTAGAAAATATAGGTTAACTGATAAGGGAAGGGAGTTTTTGAACACTGTCTATCGATTATCCTAGGGATTCTTAAAGAAAAAACTTTATATTAATTCAGAAAGGCAAGAATGTATTTATTGGTGAAGGAAATGAAGACACACAGTAAGGAGCTTCTACTAACTATAGCGTATACAGTAGCTGTTTACGTCGCCACAGTTGCTTTACAGATATATCAGCCGGCTACGGGTGGATACTTCAACCTAGGAGAGGCAATGATCTACCTAGCAGCCCTTACAGCCGGGCCATTGGTTGCCGGTATAGCGGGAGGCATAGGATCGAGTCTTGCAGACTTATCAACGGGTTATGGGATATTCGCTCCTGCAACACTAGTTATTAAGTTTACTGAGGGCTACGTGGCCGGATATCTTGCTAGGAGGTTTAAAGGGCTGCGTGGCAAAGCTATTGGTGCATTGACTGGTGCTTGTTATACTGCATTGTTACTGTCCTTCTCGGTGTTCTACTGGAGGGGGAAAATATACGTTGGGCCGGAGCAGTGGCTCAGCTTTAAGTTTGAATCCCCATTGATCGAGATCCCTCTTGCAGTATGGATAATTATTGCCTTCGTCCTAGGAGCTCTCATCGCATATAGTGTCGCAAAGAACGTATATGGAGGAGAGGCTGCCGCCGTGTTGTTGTCGGGTCTAATAATGGTTACAGGCTACCTGCTATACGAGTACTTTGTGAGTAATCCATTAACGGGGAGACCGCCAGCCGCGGCGTTTATTGAGGTACCAGTCAATATAGGCCAAGCAGTAATAGGTGCTGCCATAGCCATACCACTGGCATCATGGCTGAGGCGTGCAGGATATGTCTCAAGCAGCGGTCAAGGCCAAGGTGAGTGAGGCAGGGTATAAGGGAGGATTTTCTATAAAAGACGTGTTTCTGCAGGTTGATTATGGCGAAGCCCTAGTTATAACTGGGAGATCGGGTAGTGGTAAATCCACTCTTCTCAAATCCCTGCTGGGCCTCATCAAGCTCTCGAGAAACGGGTATTTTAGGGGAGAAGTTATTGTCTCGGGGATAAATCCGTACCGTGAAAAACCCGAAAAGATTTTCCAGATAATCGGATATATCCCGCAGGATCCATGGTACGGCGTGCTAGGCCACACGGTCGAGACCGAGTATTGTCTATCATTCTCCGTGCTAGGCCTCCAGTGTAACCCCTCCAGACTCAGTATATATGGTCTAGGACGGCTCAGAGACCATATAACCTATGGTCTAAGCGCTGGGCAGATCCAGCGTCTCCTTTGGGCTTCGAATATCGACAAGGGCGGAAAAGTACTCTTCATGGATGAGCCTGGAGTATATATTGATGAGCAAGGCAAGAAAGAATTCGTTAACCTGGTAAAGAAACATCTCGAAAACGGGGGCTCCGCTATCATAGTTGATCATGATCCATTACTATGGGCTCGTCTCTCACCTAAACTCTTAGTGCTGGAGAACGGAAGGCCAGTATATGAAGGGGTTTTCCGAGAAGATAAGGTGCCCACACCTCCAAAGGAAGGCTTCGCATCAGAGACCATGAGAAGTAGAGGAAATGATGTTTTATTAGTTGCTGATAATATCTGGTACAGTTATCCGGGACAAAAACCCGTTCTAAAAGGCATATCAATTACTGTAGGTAAAGGAGAGATCATAGGCATTACGGGATCAAACGGAGCCGGTAAATCAACTCTCTTGAAAATACTCGCTGGAATATACAAGCCTTCGAGAGGAGTAGTGATGCGTAAAGGAAAGACAATACTTATTCCAGAAAACCCGCTCCTGTACTTCTCAGGAGCCACAATCAAAGAAGAACTAAAACTGGCCTGCGGAAGAGGTTGCAGCGAGGAAAAAATCACGGCTGCCGCGGAAGAATTCGGTATAAAGCGTATTCTTGAGAAACCATTAGCGGAGACAAGCAGTGGGGAAAGAAGGAGAGCCGCCCTAGCGTCAGCTTTTCTCGCAGGGTATGATATTTTCCTCTTTGATGAGCCGAGCGGCGGTCTTGATAATTATATAGTTAGGAAAGTGATCGACTCCATTCTCGCCACTGCAAGTAGTGGTAAAGCAGTAGTTATTGCATCACATGACAAGAGGCTACACAGCATCTATGATAAAACATGCGTGATCGAAGGAGGCGTGTTGAAATGCAAATAATAGGTGCACTTGTCGGGCTAATCTATAGGTCCCTGTTCATGAGCGGGGAGACCGGATTAAGAGCAGCGCCGAGCGTGCTGAAAATAACAATAATTATCCTCTCAGCATTGATCTATATCCCATTTTATAACGAGCCCTACATACCTGTCCTAATACTGTCAATAACAGGCCTCCTAGGCTTTAACAGATGGTGGGCAGGAGCAAGCTTGGCATTATCAAGTATCCCAGGGATATGGTATGGCTTAACCGCGTACCTATTCGGATTTCTCGGTTTCGCGGCCCACATATCCCCCATAGATGCTAGCATGATCTATTTCAGAACCACGTATATCTCATTCCTAGTCTTATTCGCCGGCTCGATAATTAGTCCTGTCCAGCTATCCAATTTCCTCATAAAAATAGGGTTGGGTGACAAGGCAATCACGCCCATAATCCTATGGAGAACTATGCCTGCGGGACTACATGATATGATGGAGTCCCTCGCGATCGGGGCTCTTAAAGGAGAGAAAGCCTGGAAGAGACTCGGCCCAGCAACCGCTAGCATGATAGAGTACAGCCGGATTGTCTGGGAAAACAATTACTATAGGCTCGAATTGCCTCTCAAGACGCTTCTGCCCTATCGTTCAGAAAAAAAGTATGTCGTTCTTTTACTTGCCAGCATACTCTTTGAGGCTTCTATCCTAGTTCTTTATGTACTTAGAATAATTTGATCCGACAGCCACCGCTTCATCATCGCCGAGGAAGGCTCTAGATGTGTTCGGGACCTTCTTCATCCGGAGTACCATTTTCTTAAACCACTAAAATAATGTTTTTAACTGGGTGACAATACCAGATGAAATTGTTTGGTCAAGCAACAGTAGATGACAAGCTAATATTTCTTCTTGCAGGATATATTGCTACAGGTTCAGACCTATCGGAAATTGAGAACATACCACTAACAATGGATAACGATGTTCTGGCAGCGTCACTACATGGAGAAAACATAATGATTACTACTAACGATCAACAACACGAAGCCGCTAGAGACATAGTTGTAATACTGAATAAACCAATTTCAGAATCATACATACATATCCTTAGAACAACCAGTATTAAGGAGAAATGGGTCACGTTTGAACCAATAAACAAATACTATTTCTTAGGTGCTTTCATCGGCTTTTACCTCATCTCGAACAACCCGGTAGATGCCATGGATAAAGCAATCGACATAATCAAAACCATGGAGAATGATAATCCGGTCTCAAATATTTGGAAGAGACTAAACTATTATAGGATGTACAAACGGTTATTGGAGGCTACTGAGCGCTTATTGTCTAGGAGTAATTTACTTGAAATACAGGGTCGTAGGAGCAAGGAGATACTTATTGGTTTCATGAACGATAATCTAAACGTTCTCGCCTCCAAGATAATAGTATGGGGTAGAAACATGTTTGCAACTCCCCCCATAAGAATAGTGTCTATAAAGAACCTATTACCGGGTATGAAAGTGAGAAAAAGAACATTTATTTGTATCGATAGAAATAATCTAGAAAACGATGGAGGATTTTTCAAGTGCAATAATAGATACTGTTGTGTTTTTGATGATGATCCGATCAAACTAGTTGTTAGACTCGAAAAATTCTTCAGTAGAAGGAGAGCCTAGCGTTCTTATTTCGTATTGATCTCATCGAGGAAACTACCACATTTCTTGATAAAACTAATTATTTTTTCAAGTGTTATATCATGTATGCCATGCTCGATATAACACGCATCTTCTTCAGCAACATCATGTGGGACTCCGAGAAGTTCTAGGAATTTCGTGAGAATCTTGTGTCTCTCATAGATCGACTCAGCATACTTGAGGCCTTTCTCCGTCAAGTATATGTGCCCGCCTTTCTCGTACACAATATATCCCTTGCTCTCCAGTCTCTTGAGGTACTCGACAACACTGCTAGGCCTAACGCCCAGACGACGCGCAATCTCCCTAATCTTCGGCCTTTCCCCGTTCTTTAGCATGATATGAATTAATTCAAGGTATTCCTCCGCTCTTCGGCTGAGATTGTATTTTCTACACGCTGGAGTAGATGTCAATTTTATTAACGCCTCGACTTAGAGGCTATTTTCTCAGCGGCTGATTTAAGGAATAATACTGTCTGCTCAGCTGGTAGGTACCCGTTTATTCGTTCTACTGGTGGTGCGCCATAGGTATCATATTCTGACGGATCTGTTATTACCACATCGGGTACGTATGATACACCATAGATATCTGCTTCACGCGGGTTTTCCATGGCTTCTATGGTTTCGACAATCAGCTTGCTGTTTACTAGGCCGAACTGATTGAATTGATCGACGACAAGCGGGCAGTACGGGCATTCAGGGGTTACAAATATCTTTATATGAAGAGGCACATCTATTTCTTTAATTATTTTGATCACACTCTCCTGTAGCTTCACATTACCCCAATCAACATATCGATGAATGTATATGAACGGTGCAAACTCCTGCCCACTAGGCAATCCATAGTACCTAATATTTCTCTTCGGCGTATCATAAATGAATGCGGGAAGATATCTGGGCTTCAAGAGCTTTGCTTCCGGACTATTTTTGCCAATTATGTGGAACTTCAGCTTACCCCCACTGATCCTTTCAAGCTCCTCAGCAAGGATCTTTGCTTCTTTACATGTCGCACAACTTGGAGTTCCACTAGATGGAGCCATTGGATCATCAACTACCAGTATATCAACGAGTTCCTTCTTCATTTGCCCGAATATCGATCTTAGTGCACTTATTGTTTCTTCATCAAATAATCCCTGCGACATAACCTACACCATGCATCTCCTGTTAGGCATACCTAACACAGCTATCGAAAAAACTCCTTATAACAATTCCGCCTCAACGCGACAGATTATTACCGCTTAAAAACATAATAATTTGATCAGGGATGAGAAAGTGCCTAAGAAAACGCTAATGCTAAGAATACTCGAGTTCCTCAAAGAATATAGCGGAGCTACAATAAAAGATATTGCCGCAACCCTAGCGATATCCATGTCGCTCGCAAGAACTGTTGTCTACAGGCTACGCAATAATGGCTACATCGAGAAAGCAGGGAAAGGATACATATTGACGGATAAGGGTGAATGGTTTGTTAACAAGTTTGGTGGACCTAGAGAAGAGAACATCGAAGAAGTCCCTAGAGAAGCTCGAAGTGAAGAAGCTACACATGAGGTTATATTGACCGAAGAACAAGAAGTAGAAGCTGAGATTAAAGCACAAGAACGCAAAACAACATATCCAAGAACTACGGAAGAACCTCTAACCAATCTAGATGAGAAGATACGTCAGATCGAGAAAGAGATCATAAGAATAGAGAAGCAAGTATCTAGTCTTAGACAAGAGCTCGATAAAATTAGAGAGGAACTAAAGAAAGCAAAAACCCGGAGTACCAAGGAAAAGAAGAACAAAAAAGAAGAGAAGGGGCTACCAAAACCGATTATGTATATTAACGAGGCAATGAATGCACTAGGATCTATGTTTAACACGCTAGTCTACCAGGGCCGTATTGAAGTCGTGGGTAGACTTGCAGTGGATAAGAGATACTATGAAGAATTCATTAAGAAGTTCCCATTATCCATACGAGAAGCCGAGAAGCTACCTCCCATCGAGAAGACATTGTTAGAGGAAATGAAGCGGGATGCGAGAGTAATACTCTATGCGGGAAAAGAATACCGGCTCGTATGAGGAAATAATTACGTAATACACCTTCACACCTACCTCTGTCGACGCATAAGGATTTTATCAAAACCCCGTGAAATCGTAGATCTTATTGGAATGAAGTATAGCGTTATAAGGTATATCGGGATCAAAGAATTAGATCCATTAAACCTGTATGCAACGCAACCTACCATATAATCAGACAAGCTTGGACTAGTTTTATACTTGGCTCTCCTCAAAGAATACATAACTATATTCTAGACGGCCATCATAGAGCTCGAGTATATGTACGGCTTGGAAAAAGCTCCCAGCACATCCCATATATGTTCCGGCATACAAGCCTAGAATAAACAATCCTCTATGTGTAACTGATATCATTAATCCTCCATCTTATACACCAGAAGAAGCCCTGCCCCTCAGACACATGGTTAATATAATCGTTTTCCTAGAAAAGATGTATGGCACAATCGCGAGGGTATGGAAGGAGGAGCCGCTAATTAAAGTTCTGAAGCCTAAGTAGCCTCCGTCGGAAATACTGGGAACATACGATGCGATTTGTTCATTATTGCCAGGTACTTGTTTATGATTATCCGGGCTCAAAATACGTTGTAGACGGGCATAAGAGAACTTGTAAGGCGCTTCTTCGAGGAATCGATGGGGTCAAAGCAATAACCTTCGCTCTGCATAACTGTAATGGTCTGATCAGGGTAGGTGAGCATGTAGGTTATAATTCATTTGATGAAAATACTGTAAAGCCAGTAAAGATATAATGATCTATTGTTGCAAGCCATAGGGGCGTTCTATTAAAAGGAACACTATATCTTCTCAACTATTATGTCGATATTTGGTAACAATATTAGGCGATAATTATCCTTGAATCTAAGCCTTTCATCAACAATGTCCCGACGCTCGAGTATATTTATTAGCTCTAAGCCTCTAAACGGGATCTTTATCTTTTTCTTATCTGCTATCGAGTATATTCTTCTTGCTACTTCGTCCAGAGGTTCTCCTTTCCTAACCGTTATGTAGATAACGTTTGTTATAGCTTCGTATAGGTTGATCGTATTCACTGCTTTCTCGTATTTCTGCGAGAATCTTTTTAGAACTGCATACACATTGCTCCTGCTCATACCTAGGATCTCTGCAATGCGTTGGGGAGTGTATCTCTTGATGTAGTGGAGGAGCGATATCGTTATCTCTTCTAGGGTGTAAAAAGATCTTTCGATCCTATTCCTTGAGTACATTTCGATGAATCGTTTCAGAACTGTGTCATCACCTTTTGTAATCAAATCTATTATTTTGCGTATACTAATATCCAAATTTTGTCACCAAAATATCCTATACCTGCTATGAAAAATGATCAATGATTATATATAAAAATCTAGAGATTTGAACTTATCAACTAATACCCGACTTCAACCTTATTGACCAGCCATCTCCTCATAATCATGCGTTATTACAGGGGCATACTTCTCCGGGTACTCAACACCATCTGGACAGCCTTTGCCGTGCCTCTTCGGATGTTTGATCCTGCTTAGCAATACTATTCTGCTCGGCACGCTTTCGCTGAGCAACATGTATCCTGTTAGCTCGGCGAGTCTCTTGCCTATCATTCTTATTTCTTCGTGCTTCGGCATATTGGTCGGCTGTAGTCTCGTCCTGCTTGAGCCGACATACATATATGCTTTTACCTCTACATATGTCGGATTACCGATCTCGATCAGTTTTGCGAAGCCCTTTAAAGCCTCTTCGGAGTCATTGAATCCCCTTATAATTGTTAACCTGTAAACTGTCGGGCAGGAAAAGCTTGGGAGAAGCTTTAGAGTCTCCATTACTAGTTCCCATGCTCTCGGGACTATGGGTCTGTTAAACTCCATGAATTTCTCTTTATTCCATGCTTCTAGGCTTATATAGAGCTGGGAGGGCTCCTCTTCGAGGCTAGCTAAAATATCTGGCCGTACACCATGCGTTACGAGGAACGTCGTCATGCCTCTTCTATGGTATTCTTTGATCAGCTCTCCTAGGCGCGGATATAGCGTTGGCTCACCTGTCAAACTTATCGCTACGTGCTTCGGGTTCATTGCCTCCTCATACATCTTTGGATCGACTCGTGGATTACCTTTATAGCCCGACACGATCTGTTTCTGTACCCTAATACTTTCTTCAGCGATAACTTCTGGCTCATCAACAACCGGGGGCCTTGTTTCATCCCAGTGCATTCCAATATCTTCAGGCTGTAGCCTCCAGCAATGCATACATCTAAGCCAGCACCAAGCAGCTAGTGGACTCATCTGTATGCATCTATGGCTCTCGATCCCGTACCAGAGGCATTTGTAGCAGAACCTCTTGTTCACGAGGGCTTCACGTGTCCAGTGGCACCTCTTAACAACACCAAGTGTGGCGATAAAATGATATCCCTGCTTCTTCATCTTCTCGTATATTGCCCTATAGACAGGGCTGGAGCTCCAGAATTCCTCCCTACGCCTTCTTACTTCATCCCAATCTATACTAGGCAAGACCTAGCACCAGCCACGGAATTAGTGAACCAGTAATATAACCTTGCTTTCCCACCAAAATATTGTGATTGGTGTTGCAATATGCTGAAGGGAGAGATCGAGTATGTTAGCCTTGATTCCGCCTGCACCCTATTCTGGGATATCGGGTGCGAGCCTAGAAACCCTGTGCGACCAGCACGCGATGTTCTCAAAGACATACTATGCTATCTAAAAAGGAAAGGGTATGCTCCAAAGCATATTGTTGATCCTCTTAGGCTCTACGATGATATCTGGCGTGAAGTAGAGGCTAAGCACCCCGGCTACCAGCACTGGCACAGATATGTATTATTGAAGTTCCTCAAGAAATCAGGAGTTGATATTTCCGAGAGCGAACTAGAGGAGATCTATCATTACTTCATAGCCGAGAGAGCAAAATGGTTTGTCCCCGTGGATCATACAAGAATAGTTGTCGAGAGACTGGTTGGTAAGGGCTATAGACTCATCCTCACAACAGCTACTGGCGCCCATGATCTACCGTATCGGGTTCTGCGAGAGAATGAGTTAATGAAATACTTTAAGATCATTTATAGTACGCAGCTCGTAGGCATCCCTAAACGTAACCCATTATTCTACGCGGAACTAGCCGATCTCCTCGGAGTGGATCCGGCCAGAATAGTCCATATCGGCGACTCAATCGAGAACGATGTATTGCCCGCGAGAAAAGCGGGGCTGAAAACAATATATTATGGGTGGAAAACCTTGTGCCGTCCAGCGGATCCCCAGCCATGCATAACATCGCTCACTGAACTCCTTAAAATACTTTAAACACGACTTATCTTAGTGTTAGTTTGTGGCCGATGATGAGCGAACCCGTGTCGGAGCCTATACATTATTCCTCAAATGTATAGGTTATGAAGTGGGTCGGCGTTACTGAGGCTTTTCAATTCATTTAAATAATATTTCCGCAATCAACCATAGGACTGAGAAGGAAGCAAGAGGGAGATAGAAATGGCCAGAATAACAATACTTCACGGCTCTCCCCGAAAATACGGAGCTGTAACCAAGCTCACATCTATAG
>Ga0256831_1001478_pt1 | contig 12361 bp, 9 predicted proteins | sample 132544metaG_FD_189087 | JGI IMG/M metagenome (GOLD analysis project Ga0256831, IMG submission 189087) | Hydrothermal vent microbial communities from Lau Basin, Pacific Ocean - 132-544 | ecosystem: Environmental > Aquatic > Marine > Hydrothermal vents | place: Pacific Ocean: Lau Basin | collected... | reverse complement strand
GTAACTAAAGACAAGGTTGAGCACCATATTGATCAATCTTATCCCAAAACTGTAACCATCTTCCTTTTGATTGAACTAAAGCTCGTAGTGATAAAATCACTTTCATTCCCTTTTCTTTCCAACACCCATCTGCGTGAGGTTGCGTAATATTATGCAAAATTCCTCGCACTTTGAATCACACCCTTCGACAAGCTCAGGGAACTAGTTGCCTGAGCTTGTCGAAGGGTGCGGGTGAATAGCAGAAACATTAACTGTCCCGCCTTAAACTGGTAGTCTGTATTTATACATTTTAAATATATATCAGATTGTTACAGTACCAACAGAATCCGTTAGGAAGTTTCAAGCAATGATTTTACCTATATTGCGCTGATTTTTTGCTCCTGATTGGAGCATCTCAAGAGGCGCATAGTTACTCTACGCAACGATTGAGATGATTCAAGCAGGAGTAAAAGGGCAAGTAAGATGGGTAAAATCATTGCTTGGAACTTCCTTATCAATAGGAAGATTATTTAATCAGCCTGATTTCTCAAAAATGCAGGTATATCAAGATAATTTTCACCATTGCCCCCTGAGGATTTTCTATCATCGTATCCTGGTGTACGCCCATCACCTACCGCTACTTTCTCAAGTTCTACTGGACGCAGAGTAGTAACCGTTGCTCTTTTTTCAGGCATTGGTACTGCTTTCAATTCAGCTACACGATCAAGCCCTGTAGCAACCAGCGTTACACGGATTTCATCACTCATTTCTGGATCAATAACGGTTCCAACAACGACAATGGCGTCGTCTGATGCAAAGTCACGAATTGCCGCGCCAACTTCTTCAAACTCCATTATGCCCATATCCAAACCTGCTGTAATATTGACCAGTATACCTTGAGCACCTTTAAGATCAACGTCATCTAGAAGTGGGCTTGCTATAGCAGCTTGTGCCGCCTTCGTTGCCCGTTCTTCACCTGAGGCTGAACCTTGTCCCATCATGGAGACACCCATTTCATTCATTACTGTGCGCACGTCTGCGAAGTCAACGTTGATCAAGCCTGGACGCGTAATTAATTCTGATATACCTTGTACAGCGCCTAGCAATACATCATTTGCTGCTTTAAAGGCATCTAATAAAGTAACGCTCTTGCCTAATTCTGTTAATAGCTTCGCATTGGGAATAGTAATCAATGAGTCAACGCTTTCCGCTAATTCAGAGATACCAGCTTCCGCTACGCTCATACGCTTTGGACCTTCAAACAAGAAGGGTTTGGTGACCACAGCAACTGTCAATATACCCAGCTCTTTGGCCATTTCTGCAACCACTGGAGCAGCCCCTGTTCCTGTTCCTCCGCCCATACCAGCGGTGATAAATAACATATCGGTACCAGCAATTAACTCTTTAATGCGCTCTCTATCTTCTAATGCTGCTTCGCGCCCAATCCCTGGGTCAGCACCTGCACCTAAGCCCTTTGTAAGTGCACTACCAAGCTGTAATAAGGTATTTACACCAGAACCTTCCAATGCTTGTGCATCTGTATTGGCACAAATAAATTCAACACCTTCTATGCCACTATCAACCATATTCTGTACGGCATTTCCGCCACCGCCGCCAACACCTATGACTTTAATGATGGCATTTTTTGACTCCGTATCCATTAATTCAAACATTTGATCTCTCCTAAGTTTTATTCTTTGCTTCCGATCTTGTTTTGTGACCGACACTATCAACCCAAGCACTCACACCTATTGCTAGTTTAGGGGGGTACACTAGCTATCTGTTATCTATAAATTCACATTTTTTACAAGTTTCCACTAAACCAATTTTTCATTCTTTCCCATATATTATCACCCGTAACCCTTGTTTCATAAGTACCACGTTCTCCTTGTGCTTGCTGAGCTGCACCATATAACAACAACCCGACACCTGTTGAATGGAGTGGATTGGTTACTTCACCTTTTAGTCCACCAATATTACGCGGCATTCCAATACGCACGGGCATATGGAATATTTCTTCCGCTAACTCCACTGCCCCTTTTATTTTTGATGAGCCACCCGTTAATACAACACCTGCTCCAATACGATCTTCAAATCCACTGCGTCTTATTTCGGCAAGAATCAGTGAAAACAACTCTTCATAACGAGGCTCTATCACGGATGCCAGTGTTTGCACTGATAATCCACGGGACTCTCTCTCGCCAACACCAGGAACTTCTATGACTTCATCTTCGGCTGCCACTTGGCGTAATGCGCAACCATGTTGAATTTTTAATTCTTCTGCAAAGGGTGTCGGTGTGCGTACCGCTACGGCAATATCATTCGTCACTTGATCACCTGCTATTGGGATCACTGCGGTGTGCTGTATTGCCCCATTGAGGTAAATCGCAATATCGCTGGTTCCCCCCCCAATATCGACCATACAAACCCCTAGTTCCCGCTCATCATCTTGTAATATTGCAAAACTTGATGCAACTTGTTCCAAAATAATATCATCCACATCCAGACCGCAACGTTCAACGCATTTAATAATATTCTGCGCTGCACTTTGCGCACCTGTTACTAAATGCACCCGTGCTTCTAAACGTACACCTGCCATACCGACTGGATCTCGAATACCTTCTTGATTATCGATAACAAAGTCTTGTGGTAATACATGCAAAATACGTTGATCTGCAGGAATCGCAACGGCTCTTGCTGCATCTAGCACCCGATCCATATCCGCTTCAGTCACTTCACGATCTTTTATTGCCACAATGCCGTGCGAATTTAAACTGTGAATATGACTGCCCGCGATACCTGCATAAACTGAGTTAATATTAACGCCTGCCATTAGCTCCGCTTCTTCTACCGCATGTTGAATCGACTCTATGGTTGATTCAATATTCACCACTACACCTTTTTTCATACCGCGTGCAGGGTGCTTACCGATACCCACAATATCCAAACGCCCTTCATTGGATATTTCTCCAATCAACGCTACGACCTTTGATGTGCCAATATCAAGGGCAACAATCATGTCTGTATCTTCACTATTTGACATTATTTACTTCCTACTTAAGCATTTAGGAGGCTGTTCGAGAACTGAAAATCTACTAAAAATTTCAGCTCTAGAATAGTCTTCTAGGAACGTGCATGGGGGTTATTACATGCGCCATCCTCATATCCATTTAACAGCAAAACCATTGGTATAGCGCAAATCGACCGTATCGATTTTTTCCACTTGCCCTACCAGTTGATTACTATAACCAACGATGAAGCGATGCAAGCGACGCTCATGCTCTTGCCTACCTACTTCTACTTTCATTCCATTGGCTAATTTCAACACCCAAGAGCCACGCATATCTTCTTTAAATTCCACAATATCAATGGGGAAGTCTTTCATCCATTTGCGGATTTTGACGTAACTTTCCACCATTTCACGCCCTTTATCAAAGGGGCTATATAAGGTCGGTAATTTATTTTTTTGTAGCGGCAAATTAACATCAATCACCTCTCCAAACTCATTGACCATTCCTTCGTTACCCCAAAAAGCTATCGGGTTTTGTTCGTGTATTTTAACCACCAATTTATTCGGCCACATACTGGTTAATGATGCCGAAAAAACCCAAGGGTTAAACTCTATCTCTTCTTCCAAACTCTTCTTATCGAGCAAATATAAGTTCGTTTTTACAAAGGGTTCAATAATTGGTTGTAATGTTGACTTATCCAAATGTTTAAGATCACCTTGCACTTCTATTGATTTAATTTGTAAGTTTTCTGGTTTTTTTATCCAGTTATGTAGTGCTAATATCATTAATAATGGGATAATAATCAATGTGGCAACAGTCACGATTCTCATGTTAACTTCAGGCAAATTAAGCGCTGAAAACAATCGCCTTTGAGATGTTTTTTTCTTTCCTACAACTCTCCTTGTGACTTGCACTTTCCTTTTTCTCATAAGCATTCCTTGCCAATACTATTTTCAGACAGACGTCGCTAAAATACGCATCACTAAATCATTAAAATCAATTTCAGCCGCCTTTGCCGCCATTGGAACCAAAGAGTGATCGGTCATTCCTGGTACGGTATTTACCTCGATTAGCCAAAATTTTCCGTCACTATCGCGCATAACATCAACACGCCCCCAACCCTTTGCCGCCACCGCTTTAAAAGCCTTTTTTGCTAATGTCTGTAGCTCTTTTTCTTCAGATTGTTGCAAACCACAGGGACAATAATATTTTGTTTCATCTGATTTATATTTTGCCTCATAGTCGTAAAAACCACTTTGCGCTTCGAGTCGAATCACAGGAAGCACGTCCTCAGCAAGTAGAGAAATAGTGTACTCTTCGCCATTAACCCACTGTTCTGCTAATACTAAATGATCATATTCTGCAGCATGTTCATAAGCGGCTTGCAACTCACTTGCCTGTTCCACTTTTGCCATACCAATACTTGAACCTTCGTTAGCAGGCTTCACCATCATCGGCAAGCCTAGCTGGGCAACAACTGCTGTAAAATCTGTCTCAGCGGTTAGCACTTTATACGCAGGTGTTGGCAACTCAGCCCCCACCCAAATACGCTTGGTCATTAACTTATTCATACTGATTGCCGATGCCATTACAGCGCAACCCGTATAAGGGATTTGTAAAATATCCAGCGCACCCTGAATCCCACCATCTTCGCCACCACGCCCATGCATAATATTGAAGACTCGATCGAAATTTCCTTCTTTTAAGGTTGTCAATACGTCACGATCTGCATCGACTTTATGTGCATCAATACCTTTAGCCAGTAATGCTTTCAACACCGCAGCACCGCTATTAAGCGATACCTCTCTTTCTGCTGCCCATCCTCCCATCAAAACAGCTACTTTCCCAAAGCCCTGATCTGTCATAGCAAACCCCGTTGTGATGATAGTCGTTCTGGCAAACTGGCAGAGATTGCACCAACATTGCCCGCACCAAGTGTTAACAGCACATCACCATCCTGTAACTGGCTTAATAAAAGTTCTGCGATATCATCTTCACACTCTACAAACACGGGGTCGATCTGCCCTCGATTGCGTATGGAGCGCGCTAACGAGCGACCATCGGCACCAGCGATTGGTTCTTCTGATGCCGCATATACATCCATTAATAACAGCACATCGGGTTCAGATAATACCTTTGAGAAATCCTCAAATAAATCCCGTGTACGTGTAAAGCGATGCGGTTGAAACACCACTACCATGCGACGCTCAGGCCAAGCAGTACGTACTGCTTTCATGGTTGCCTTCATCTCAGTTGGATGATGACCGTAATCATCAATCAGCGTTATTAACCCTTTTGTCGTTTGTATATCACCGTGAAATTCAAAACGTCTGCCAACTCCTTGGAATTTTTTTAAGCCGTTGACAATAGCCTCGTCTGGTACACCAATTTCACTTGCGACCGCAATGGCTGCTAGTGCGTTTTGCACATTATGCTCACCTGGCATATTCAAGGTAATATCCAACGCCTTCTTGCCTTCACGTAAGACGCTAAAAAAGCTTTGCGAGCCATCATAACGAACATCCATCGCTCGAACATCCGCTGGATAATGAATCCCATAACTGACAATAGTGCGTGTAACTTTAGGTAAAATATCGCAAATATGCTCATCATCAATACAAAGAATAGCCAAGCCATAAAAGGGTAAATGATGTAAAAATTCAACAAAGGTTGATTTTAACTTTTCAAAATCACCCCCGTAAGTTGATAAATGATCTGCATCAATGTTTGTGACGATTGAAATCATTGGCTTTAGCAATAAAAAGGATGCATCACTCTCATCCGCTTCTGCTACTAAATATTCACCTGTTCCCAATTTTGAATTACAGGCCGTGCTATTTAACTTCCCGCCAATCACAAACGTAGGATCAAGTCCAGCTTCTGCTAATACGCTTGTTACTAAGCTAGTGGTAGTGGTCTTTCCATGTGTTCCCGCAACCGCGATACCATTACTAAAACGCATAATCTCCGCTAGCATTTCTGCGCGCGGAACAACGGGAATATTATTTTCCCGTGCTGCCTTGATCTCAGGGTTTTCTTCATCAATTGCGGATGAGACTACCACCACATTTGCACCCTGAATATTCTTTGCTGCATGACCTTGATAAACGGTAATACCGATACTTCCCAAGCGTTGCGTCATTGGGCTTTCTGCAATATCTGAACCACTGACAGAAAAACCAATATTAGCAACGACCTCTGCAATACCGCCCATACCTGCGCCACCAATACCCACAAAATGTACATGCTTGATACGTTGTCGCGCTAAATCTGTTTTTGCCCTCATATCGTCTCCTCCTTACTATTGGCGGTATTTTTATTAAAGTCATAACCTGCCAACTGTGCGCAAATCGCAGCAACTTCATCGGTTGCTGTCGGCTTTGCCAATTTTCTCGCTTTTATACTCATGCTGACTATTTTTTCTCTATCCGTTAGCAACGATTGCAACACCTTGCTCGCGGAGTCTTTATTAAATTCTGTTTGTTGCATTAAAATCGCCGCACCATTATCTGATAAATAAGCACCATTAGCCGTTTGATGATCATCAACCGCATAAGGATAAGGAACTAATATCGATGCCAATCCTGCGGCTGCTACTTCTGCAATGGTTAATGCACCTGCGCGGCAAATAATCAAATCAGCCCATTCATACGCCTCACTCATATCTTCAATAAAAGGAGTTACTAGGGCATCCACGCCCACCGCTTTATAATCTGCCTGCGTTGTTGCATCTTTACCTTTGCCAGCCTGATGCCGCACTTTAGGTCGGATATTTTCACCTAACTCGGCTAACGCTTGCGGAACGATTTCATTGAGTGCTTGTGCGCCAAGGCTTCCGCCTATAATCAACAATCTTATTGCGCTATCCCGTCCTGCCAAGCGTTTTTCTGGCGGCGCTATTGCTGTTATTTCTTTTCTAACAGGGTTGCCAATGGCAATAATTTTATTCTGCTTAGTTGCTGTTGCACTTTTAGGAAATGTTTGTGGAAAACCTTCCAATATCTTTTTACTAAATTTGCTTAATAGTTTATTGGTTAACCCTGCAACCGCATTTTGTTCATGTATAACAACGGGGATGCCCATTAATGAAGCCACCAAACCACCTGGACCTGCAACAAAGCCCCCCATCCCTAATACTGCTACAGGGCGATGTTTACGCATAATGCCAATCGACTGAAATAAGGCTTTAATCAGCTTTACAGGCGCTGCTAATAAAGTCATTAGCCCTTTGCCACGCAAGCCATTCACGTCCAGCCACGCCATTTCTATGCCAGCCGCTGGAATAACACGCGCCTCCAGACCTTTATGCGTTCCCATCCATACCACAGGAATATCTTGCTTAATAAGCGCACGCGCAACAGCCAGACCAGGGTAGACATGTCCACCTGTTCCTCCTGCTGTTATTAGTATGGGGCGCTTATCATTCATTAATATCTTTCCTTAAATCCTTCTCTCTATTCAATTTTTTATTGGCATGCTTTGCATCTTTGTCAGATAGTCTGTTTTCTCTTCAAAAGTCCTTCGTTTAAGTTATGGAAGCTCCAAGCAATTAAATTACTCGAAACTTCCTAAAACCTATTTTTTACGTGTCACCGCACTTTTACGTTTCTTTGTTGCTCTTCTTCTCACAGGGCTACGCTTTATTGCTTTTTTCTTCACTCTGTTTTTTCTTTTATTTTGTTTTGCTAATTCACGCGGCGATAAGCCAAATAATGCAATTTGTGTATCACGGTGTACGCGCATTAAAAATGCCATTGCGATTAGCGTTACTAATACACTACTACCGCCATAACTAATCAACGGAAGGGTTAAACCTTTAGGTGGTAATAATGCTAGATTAACACCAATGTGAAATAGAGATTGAAAACCGAGCCAAAAACCAATTCCATAAGCGATATAAGCGGCAAAATGTAATTTTGCCTTATCAGCATTAAAACCAATCACAAAAGCACGTTGTACGATCCATGCAAATAGCAATAGCGTAAGAACAATCCCTATAAATCCAAACTCTTCCGCTAAGACAGCAAAAACAAAGTCATTATGTGCTTCTGGCAGGTAGAATAATTTTTGCACGCTACCACCTAAGCCAGCACCAAACCAGCCACCATCACCCACGCCCATTAATGCATGAACCGTTTGATACGCCTTTCCTGAAGCGTTTGCCCAAGGGTCTAAGTAAGCTGCAATACGCGCTCCACGATAGCCCATCATTACCAGTGGTATAGCCATCGATACTACCGCTACAATTAACACTGCTATTCGAGAGAACCTTACGCCCCCAAGAAACAGCATCGCCAACACGGTTGCTGTTACCACGACCGTACTACCAAAATCAGGTTCAAGCATTAATAAGGCATCAATAATAATCAACACAACTAATGGAACGAAAAGTGGCTGCCATGAGGGTGACTGTGCCAGATTTTTCCCATGTCGTAGTAGATAACCTGACATATAAACAATCATACTCAGCTTGGCAAATTCTGAAATCTGAAAACCAAAACCAGCAAGGCTAAACCAGCGATAACTACCATTTACCTCTTTACCAATACCAGGAATCAATACCAAAATCAGCAAAAGTACAATAATAGGCAGTAATTTAGCGCCAAGATTTTGCCAAAATAATATTTTAATTTTATAAACCATAATGGCAGCAATGCTACCAATAAGTAAAAAAACTAACTGTCTATTTAAAAAATGATAAGGGCTTCCATACGTTTTTTCCGCAACCGCGACCGAAGCGGATACCATTACAACGAGACCCAAACCAACCAGTACAAATAATGCAACCAAAAATTCACGATCGACATAACGTTCCCAACTAGGCTGAAAATTCAGCAAAGGATTGCATCTTGATAATGTTTTCATTACTGACATGAATCCTCCTGTTGCTGTTTAAGTAAGTTAACACACGCTATAAATTCATCACCACGCGCCTGATAGTTAGCAAACATATCAAAGCTGGCACAGGCGGGCGATAACAATACCTTATCGCCTATTTTTGCCTTGCTTGCTGCTAATTTAACCGCATGTTCCATACTTTTTGCGCGCGCTTCTGGCACAACGCCATCTAATAGGAGCGAGATTAAATCAGCATCTTCACCGATTAAAATCACTGCTCGCGCATTTTTCTTTACGGCATCTTTTAAGGGCGAAAAATCAGCTCCTTTTCCTTGCCCTCCTAGGATCAAAACGATTGAACCATCCAACCCTTCAAGTGCAGCTAATGTTGCACCCACATTGGTTCCTTTAGAATCGTTATACCAATCAACCTGATCAATCTTTGCAACCCATTGGGTACGATGATCCATTCCTGCATATTCTGTTAACACCTCCAGCATAGCTTGTTGCTTTAAGCCAACTACTTCACCCATTGCTAAGGCAGCCAATGCATTTGCCTGATTGTGTTTACCTGCCAGTTTCATTTCATCAACGGCTAATAAACACAGCTCACCTTTTGCCAGCCATGTTTTATTGTCTTTTTGGCGCAATCCATAGTGACCTTGCTGTGGTGCATCCAGACCAAAGGATAGAGTGGCTCTACCTTGTGCTAATGCCATTGCCGCCGCATCATCGCGATTAATTAATGGTTGCTCGCAATGATTATAAATAACACCTTTAGTCGCGGCATAATGCTCAAGTCCTGCATAACGATCCAAATGGTCTTCACTAATATTTAGTACTACTGCTGTTGCTGTTTTTAAAGAGTTTGTTGTTTCTAATTGAAAACTTGATAACTCTAAAATATACAATTCTGTTTTTTCTGCTTCCTCTACCGCTAATAAATCCAATGCTGGTGTACCGATATTACCGCCAGTTTGTGCCATCACTTGTGATTTTTTCGCCATTAATTGCAATAGTGTTGTCACGGTTGTCTTACCATTAGAGCCTGTTATTGCAATGATGGGTGCTTTTGCTTCACGCGCAAATAGCTCTATATCACCAATAATTTCAGCACCATTACCTTTAGCTTGTTGAATCTCGCTGGTTGCAACCGCTATACCAGGGTTCACAATTAACTGCCTTGGTTGCATAAAAACTTTGGGTGAAAAACCTCCAAAGTAATAAGGTACTTGAGGATAATTCTTCACTAACTCATCTTTTCCTGGCGGCATCAAACGACTATCCGTTACAGCAAAGTCTTTTTCCTGATCAGCCAGATAACGCACTACAGATAAACCTGTCGTCCCCAAACCTACCACCAACGTATCCCACGTTACTTGTGTTTGAGTGTTCTTATCCATTTGGTGTTTAGATTGCATTTGCGTCATCTGTTTCAAAAAACTAATTAACGTACTTTTAAGGTCGCTAAACCTATTAAGACTAAAATAATGGTTATAATCCAAAAACGGACAATTACTTTTGGCTCTGCCCAACCTTTTAGTTCAAAATGATGGTGGATGGGAGCCATTCTAAAAATACGTCGTCCTGTCATTTTAAACGAGGCAACTTGCAAAATAACAGACACCGCCTCCATGACGAATACTCCCCCCATTATTGCCAATATAATTTCTTGACGCACAATAATGGCAATTACACCAAGCGCAGCCCCTAAAGCCAATGCGCCAACATCACCCATAAAAACCTGTGCAGGATAGGTGTTAAACCATAAGAACCCTAGCCCTGCGCCAAATATTGTACCGCAAAATATAGTAATTTCGCCTACATTGTGCACATAAGGAATACCCAAATACCCTGCAAAAACAATATTGCCTGACAAATAAGAAAAGATACCCAAGGCTGCTGCGACCATGATCGTTGGCATAATCGCCAATCCATCCAATCCATCGGTTAGGTTTACCGCATTACTACTGCCAACGATGACCAGATAACTCCATGGAATAAACAGCCAGCCCATTTCCCAAAACCAGTCTTTAAAGACTGGAAAATAAAGCGTTGTCTCCACTTCGCTATTTGCCGTTATAAACAGCACCGTTGCTGCTATAAAAGCAACTAGCGATAGACTTAAATATTTCCATTTTGCTGATAGCCCCTTACTATTGCTGTATTTCAGTTTTATATAGTCATCAATACCGCCGACCAAGCCAGACCCTAGGGTTACGAATAAAACAATCCAGATATAGTGATTGCTTAAATCGCCCCATAATAAAGTCGATACCGCTATTGCCAATAAAATTAATGCACCACCCATTGTTGGTGTGCCTGCTTTTACTAAATGTGATTGCGGCCCATCATCACGAATACTTTGTCCAATTTTTAATGCAATTAAGCGCCGTATCATTAAGGGTCCTAACGCCATTGAAATACCTAGTGCGGTCAATATACCCATAATCGAGCGAAAAGTGATGTATTGAAAAACGTTAAAAAAACTATAAGAATCTGCAAGCCATTCCGCAAGTATCACTAGCATAGAACAATCTCCGCCAAGCCACTGTTATTATTCACTCCACCAACCGTTTTTTCTTGATTGCTTTTACAGCTTAACGCTTCTACGACACGTTCCATTTGCATTGACCTAGAGCCTTTAACTAATACCGTCATAGCCTGTTTATCCCCTAATTGTTCTTGTTGCCTTATGATTTGTCGTAATGCTTCAATCAAAGATTCAATAACATCAAAATGAAAACCCTTATCGGCAAATGACTCACTTGCCGCCTTGCTATATTTACCCAAGCAATAAAGCGCATCAATTCCCTGTGATTTAGCATAAGTGCCTATCTCTCGATGAAGTTGCACTGCGTTATCACCTAATTCGACCATATCCCCTAACACTAATATACGTTGATTATCCCTCTTTTCCGCTAGTACATCTATTGCAGCCCGCGCTGAATCAGGATTAGCGTTATAGGTATCATCAATAATACTACCATCATTAACAGCATTAATACCATTAATACCCCTAATTAATGCCAATCGTCCTTTTACGGCTTGTAAACTTTCCAAACCTTGCTTAATTATCATTAAATCCGCTCCTACAGCTATTGCAGCTGCACTAGCAGCTAAGGCATTCATCGCATTGTGACGACCTAATAATGCTAATTTAATGATTTGCTTTTCATCTTCTGCAACCTGAACTAATAAGCCATCCCCACTGAGCTTACCTTTGACATCCGCCTGATCACTAAACCCAAAGGTAATGATTTTCCTGTTTTCATTGCATGACAACCAATAATCAGCATATTGATCATCCGCATTAATCACCGCAATACCATCATCACTCAAACCGTTAAAAATCTCAGCCTTAGCGCGTGATACGCCTTTCACATCCCCAAAGCCTTCTAAATGCGCTGCCCCAGCATTATTTAAAATTGCTACATCTGGCTGTGTAATATGGCTTAAATAATCAATTTCACCAAAATGGTTAGCACCCATTTCAATAACGGCATAAGCATAATGTTCACGCAATCTTAATA
>Ga0256831_1001477_pt1 | contig 12364 bp, 13 predicted proteins | sample 132544metaG_FD_189087 | JGI IMG/M metagenome (GOLD analysis project Ga0256831, IMG submission 189087) | Hydrothermal vent microbial communities from Lau Basin, Pacific Ocean - 132-544 | ecosystem: Environmental > Aquatic > Marine > Hydrothermal vents | place: Pacific Ocean: Lau Basin | collected... | reverse complement strand
ATTGTATATTAAACAATTAACACTATATTAACAATCGTATAACAAAAATAAATTCACAAGAATTTTGATTGTAAACAAAAGCAGCCTCTCCAAAAAGAAGAGGCTGCTATATTCTCTGAACAAATTTCAGAAAAAAGTTCTAAAACAATTTAAAGTTTATGAATCTCTTTAACGATTTCCATTCCACTTTTAATGGCAATTTCATTCATTGGAATAAGGTGATGGTAACGTTCAGGAAGTGATTTTTTCAATCCTTTAATTACATTATCATATTCCACAATAGGGTGCAATTTAAGATAAGCACCCAGCACAACCATATTAAAAGTCTTACCAGATTTAAGGCGACTCGCTTCAGCGGCAGCCTCCACCTGATAAATATTAATATCCTTACGCGTTGGGTGGTGGCTAATTCCATTAGGATCATAAAGGAGCAGTCCACCGGGTTTCACTGTTTCTTCAAATTTATCCATCGATTGTTGATTCAGAATTATTGCAGTATCGTAAGCATTTAATACTGGTGAATTAATTCTATCATCGCTAATAATAACGGTAACATTAGCAGTACCACCGCGCATTTCGGGACCATAAGCGGGCATCCAGCTCACTTCTTGGTCTTGCATAATACCGGAATAAGCAAGAATCTTACCCATGGAAAGTACACCCTGTCCACCAAATCCGGCTATAATTATTTCTTCAGTCATGATTTCTTAATTTAAAATTACTTAACTAGATTACCATCCACTTTGATATCACCCAAAGGATAATAAGGGAACATATTTTCCTCCATCCATACATTGGAGTCGTTGGGAGTCATTTTCCAACCTGAATTACAGTTGGAAACAACTTCTACAAAGCACAAACCTTTATTTTCAAAAGATTGTTCAAAAGCTTTTCTAATGGCTTTTTTTGCTTTTCGTACGTGGCCCGGTTTATGCACTGCCTGACGCGTAACATAATGTACACCGGGGAGATTAGCAATAAGTTCAGTAATTCTCAAGGGATGTCCCATCATGGCTTCATCGCGACCATAAGGAGAAGTTGAAGACTTCATATTAGGTAATGTTGTGGGAGCCATCTGACCTCCGGTCATACCATAAATACCATTATTAATAAATACGATAACGATATTCTCTCCACGATTACAGGCATGAATAGTTTCGGCAGTACCAATAGCAGCCAAATCACCATCACCCTGATAAGTAAACACATGCTTTTTAGGCCACAATCTTTTAATTGCCGTTGCCAGAGCAGGAGCTCTACCATGAGCAGCCTCTTGCATATCGATATTCATAAATTCATAAGCCAACACCGAACAACCTACAGGAGCCACACCAATGGTATCTTCCTGTATTCCCATTTCTTCTACTACTTCCATAATAATACGGTGAGTAGTACCGTGACCACAACCGGGACAATAGCTCAAAACTTTGTCGGTCATAAGGTCTGTCTTTTTATAGACTAAATTTTCTGCTTTTATAATTTCCATAGCTATCCTCCTAAATAAAATGCTTTTCAAAAGCGGTTAATACTTCGTCCGGAGTAGGAATTACTCCTCCATTGCGGCCATAAAACTCAACAGGAATTTTGCCGTTAATGTTCAATCTAACATCTTCAACCATCTGTCCTGCACTCATTTCCACGGTTAAGATACCTTTTTTAGTATCACCATATTCGGCAATTTTTGCTTTTGGGAAAGGCCATAAAGTAATTGGGCGCATAAGACCTAACTTATATCCTTTTTCCCTTGCCAGTTGAACCGTTTTTTGACAAATACGAGCCGAAGTACCATAGGCTACCAATACATAATCAGCATCATCGCACTCAATTTCTTCAAAAAGAACTTCGTTGGCTTCAATCTCTTTATATTTAGCTTGCAATTTATGGTTATGCTCTTCTAATCGTTCCGGCACTAAATCTAAAGAAGTAATAATATTACGTTCTCTATCAGGGGTCTTACCGGTAGTAGCCCAATCACCACATTCGGCAATTACTTCTTCATCTGTTCTTCTGGGAATAGATTCAGAAAGTTCCACTTTCTCCATCATTTGACCAATGGCACCATCCGAGAGTATCATAGCCGGAATACGATATTTAAAAGCAACATCGAAAGCATATTTAACAAAATCAGCCGATTCCTGTACACTTGAAGGCGCGATAACAAATAAGTGATAATCTCCATGGCCACCACCTTTTGTTGCTTGAAAATAGTCGGACTGAGAAGGCTGAATATCACCTAAACCCGGTCCACCACGAACCACATTAATAACCAAACAAGGCAATTCAGCTCCAGCAAGGTATGATATACCCTCTTGCATCAAACTTATCCCCGGGGAGGAAGAGGAAGTAAGCACTTTTTTTCCTGTTGAAGCTCCACCATAAAGCATATTGATAGATGCAACTTCACTTTCGGCTTGTAGTACAGCCATACCTGTTCTCAACCATGGACGCTCTGCCATTAAGTATTCTAAAACCTCACTCTGTGGGGTAATGGGATATCCGAAGTAACCATCAGCACCACAACGTATTGCGGCCTCTGCCATAGCTTCGTTCCCTTTCATTAATCTTAATTCTTTCATCTTCTATCAGATATTTTAATTCTCAATAGGTTAACTAAACTTTCACCCGATAAACAGTGATAACTCCATCGGGACAAACAACCGCACAATTAGTACAGCCAATACATTCTTCACGAACTTGTTCCATAAAATGATAACCCTTTGAATTCACCAAAGAGGCCATTTCAATTACATTAGTGGGACATACCGGAATACAGACTTCACAGCCTTTACATTTCTCTGTATCCACCACAATCTTTCCTTTAAATGCCATATTATTGTATATTTAAAAATTTGAATTTATATTAGTCTGTTTTATAAAAAACAGTTCAATTACGTACATAAATAAAATTCTACTTGCTATAGTATTCATTAAAAGCTTTAAGTCGTTGTTCCAAGGTACCAAACTGACTTTCCTTGACCAATGAAACGCACGCCCTCACCCCTTCAATACGATCACTCCCTGTAATAGCCAATGAGATAGCACTAATACCAAAATATATAAGTTTACTCAGCAGTTCAGCACCGGTCATGCCCGGATAGCTAAAGGTGAAATAAAATCCATCAGCAATGGGTTCACCATCATCCATATCATACACTATCTTAAAACCGTTGTCGGTAAATAGTTTCTTCATAACATGAGCCTTTCTCCCGTAAATCTTCACATTCTCCACAAAATCAAGTTCACCATTATTGGCGGCTTTAAGTATTGCTGCCAAAGCGTATTGTGCCGAGTGCGATGTACCTGAGCTTAAGGCATATAGAGTACCGAAAATCATGGAATAACCCAGTTGGGATGTTTTATAATAACGTAATAAATCGGGAAATTCAGAGTTAAACAAATGATCTGAAATAACCATCATTCCGATACGCTGGCCTGCATAGCTAAAGGCTTTTGAACTAGAAATAAATAAAATATAATCGTCTGTATATTTAGCTACTGAAGGTTGAAAAGGAGGTTGAGCCGGTGTACCCAAATCTTTACGAAAGTCCATAGCAAAATAGGCCAAGTCTTCCATTACCACCACATGATATTTCTTAGCTACTTCTGCAATAATCTTTAACTCTTTATCAGTAAAGCAAATCCACGATGGGTTATTTGGATTGGAATATAAAATAGAGCTAATATCTCCTTTACTAAGATAGGATTCTAACTTCTCGCGTAATTTATCACCCCTATAGTTGTACACATCGAAGCTCTCCCATCCATAACCTATTACTTGCAGTTGTTGCTTATGCACAGGAAATCCCGGGTCGATAAACAACACTTTTTGTCTTTCTTTGTATATTCTATTAATAGTAAGGAAGGCAGCAAAAGAACCTTGCATAGAACCCACAGTAGGGATACAGCCCTCAGGAGACACCTCTATGTCAATGAAGTTCTTAACAAACTTAGCTATTTCTGTTTTAAGTGGTGGGATACCATGAATATCGGGATAAATAGCAGCAACTCCTTTTTTAAGGGCATCAATTTCGGCTTGAACTCCTACTTGGGTTGGCGGCAAGCCCGGAATTCCCATTTCCATGCGTATATATTTCTCTCCTGTTGCTTTTTCAATAGTATCGACGAGCTTTTTTATCTCTCTGATGGTGGCAATACCCACCTCTTTTAAACCACTTTCTTGTATCTTTTGGCTTACTATTTCAAAATCTATCGGTGTAGCTTTATCCATTGTTAAAGTTTAATTTCTAGGGCTACAAATATCGAAAAAATATATCTAATTAGCAAGGCAATTTATTATTTAAAAGCAATTTAAACAAGTGTGTAATTTATAACAAAACAGCCTCTTACTGAAGAATTATCTTCGATAGTAGCGGTTAATTCTCAACAACCTCCATGGACTAAGGATAAAATCGCTCCATTTCAACTTGGAATTACCTTGTTCTTGCCAATTTTGCAAGGCTATTTCCATTGCTTTGTTTTCCAGTAAAGATTCCGGAAATCTATTTCTTAAACGGATAAATAATTCCACATCAAAAAACCATTTACTAGTAAATTCTTCGTCAAAAAGAGAAATAGCATCACTATTATTTCTAAAATATTTCGCTCCACATTGGGTATCATATATGGAAAGGTCAAACAATAGGCTAACACTGGTGGCAAATATACGTCCTAAATAATGCCTACTAAGTTTACGATTGATATCAGTTCCAAGTAGTTTCACCCTGCTACCAAATGCCATCAGCTTATCTTTATTATCATCAAGATAGCTACAGATAAAACTAATTTGCGATAATGGCGTGGCCAAATCGGCATCCAGATAACCAAAATAGTCTATCTCAATCCAATTCTTAATATGAAGCACTCCTTGTCTTACTGCCTCAGCCTTACCTTGATTATTTCTTAGTAGCAGACACTTAATTTGTCGTGGATTATGCCCTGCCATTTGTTGCAAAATCTGTTCACTGTCATCACTGCTACCATCATTGACAAATAATAATAGTTGATTAGGATTATTCCTTAAAAACAAATAAAAAGTTTCCTTATCGAGCCGTTGTGCCTCGTTATAAACGGGAATTATTGTACAGATTTTCGACATATAGCATAGGATGACAAACCGGGAATGTCAATATTTAACTGATGAATTGTATGAGTTAAAGAAAAGTCTAAAAGTAAGGTATTTTTTATTAGGCCTAGCTTGCGAGAGGAATAATTTTTATTAGCAAGTCCCTCTTGCTTTTTAGCGCCAAAAAGCGACTCCAGCCCTTTCTGCAATACTCTAACAGCAACGAGAGTAGAGAAAAAATATCCTGAGTCCAACACTTCTAAATCAGCATTTCTAAGGGTATTTTCTAAATTTGTTTTATTATATCGTCGATAGTGCAACAAATGCTTATCGTGTGCAGAGTAGAGAGATTGGAAGGCCGGCACTGTAACCAAAAATAATGTCGAGCTGGAAATCCAATCTTGATTAACAATTTCTTTTACAAATTCTTTATCCTCCTCAATATGTTCAATTACATCCATCAATAATACTAAATCAAGAGATTTTTTTTGCAAGGATATATCACTAATGGAACGCAATAGTTTGATATCTGCCTGCTTATTAATCGATTCAAAATTACGAATATCCGCATCTGTAAATGCCGTATCAACAGCAATAAACTTACTTTCAGGATAATTATTCGCCAAAGAATTGACCACAAAAGTATCACCGCAACCAATATCAGCTATATGGCGAGGAGGACCGGGCAGATAATCTTTTAACAGACGCAACATTACATCGAAGCGTGCCAGTTCCCAGGGATGCCTATTATCTTCTACACTTGTTCTATATTCCAATAAATCCATAATCTTAACTACTTCTTGAGTTGATATACTCCTAGAATACAACTCCCCTGTCGCTCAATACTAATTACCTTTTTATAGGGAAATTCTTTCGGATGAAAGCGATAGTTAGTAATTAAATAATCGGCATCTTTAAGCTTATCAACAAGATGTATACGATGGAAACTCTCATCGGTAAGCTTCCAATTATCAATGGCAGCAATATTACCAACATACACATTGATATGCGCTGACTTATCCAATTTAAGCAAACGTTCAAAACCTTCTTTATAGCTTAACCCCCAGTAATCCATTTCGTAATTATTTCTAATGACATTTTTATTTTTTGATATCAATAAATTAAAATGTGTCTGTTGGTAAGGATGGAGCAAGATTATATTAATGACCGGGAGCAAAGTAACTAACAATACTATCAGAATAGCTAAAGACAAGGCATACTTTCGATTAATAAGAAATTTGAATACTCTTTTTACAGCATAAACAGCTCCCAAAATCATAAGAGGAGCCAAAAAAAATAACTGCCTCCACCCATCATAAAAGGTTGGCTTCACAATTAAAAACACCAACCACAAGCCCAAGGGAAATAAACTTAAAAATGAGATAAATAGCCAGCTGGAATTCTTAGTAAGATATTTTATTTTAGTAAAATCCCACACGATAAAGAAGACCCCCAACAAATAGAAAGCAACAATAATAACAGGAGTAGTAATTCCAATCCAAAGGGGAATATAATACCATGGATTTTGAGTAGCCAGCACTAGATGACCGGCAATAAGATTAGTATATCGCCAAGGAAAATGCGCCATTCTAAAGAAACTTTCCATAACGAGTAATGGATGCGTCCACATTGCAGGCCAAAGGGCGTAAACAAAAACAGCCATTATAAGTATATATTTAGCCAATGGTTTAAGCATTTTGTTAAACTTTCGCGAAGGAATATATACCAACATAAACATCGTTATACTCAATATTGGCACCAAAAAACCAATACTCCGAATATCGATAATAAAAGCACTAACAAAAGCATGTAAAATCAATTTCTTAGTTTTAGCCGGGCTCTCCAAAAATCGCCACAAAGTATATAAGCTGATAATAAAGCTTGTAAGAAATGGGATATCCTTAGTGTTGAAAAATGAATGTGCAAAGATACGCGGATTAAGATAAAGCAAAAACATCCCCAACAAAGCCAAGGGAAAGGAGTGGAAAAGGCGCATTAATAGCCGAAAAAAAACGTATAAGCCTAAAAGGAAATAAAAGTATGTTAAAATATGCCTCACATAAATCTGCGATTTATAAGAAGAAAAAAAATGTTGAACAAAATATAGCGGCACTTCAAAGGCACTACCATAAAAACGATCTACATTATGAAAAATAGCTGTATTCTGTCCCAAAGCATATTCCAAGTTTTGCTTACCAATGGCAGTTTGCAAATGGTCATCCCAAGCAACACCATAATCTCCGGCAATACGAAGACCTATCAAAATAAAAGCACAAAACAGAAGGCTAAGGATAACTTTCTGCATTTTACTTAATGTTTCGATATGGGTGGTTTTATACATTTTCTCAGCCTTCTTAAAATGCAATATTATTAAAATTGACAATAGGTTTTACAATAATTCATAGTAATCCTATAACCTTAAAGCCGTAAGGCAGTTTCGTTGCAAAATTTCACCATGATAAAGCTGTTATAATTTCAATTCAACTTTCTAAAACACTCAATAAATCTTTTGCCTACTTTTGCCTTTTATTCAAATACGCTTAAACTTTATACTAATCTTATGACATTAATAAAATCCATTTCAGGTATCAGAGGAACCATCGGTGGTTTTCCGGGAGATAATCTTAGCCCATTAGACGTGGTAAAATTTGTAAGTGCCTATTCCATAATGCTCAAAAACAAATTTCCCAATAAAAAAATAGAAGTTGTTTTAGGACGCGATGCACGTATCTCAGGACCCATGGTTAATCATTTAGTTATTGGCACCCTCAATGCAATGGGGATAAATGTGGTTGACTTAGGTCTTTCAACGACTCCAACAGTAGAGATGGCCGTTACTGATCATAATGCTCATGGCGGAGTTATTCTTACCGCATCACATAATCCAAAGCAGTGGAATGCCCTAAAGTTACTCAACGAAAAGGGAGAATTTATTAATGCCAACGAAGGCACTGAACTTCTCTCTCTTGCTGCACAAGAAAACTTCAACTATTCTCAAGTTGATGATTTAGGCCAATTATCCCATGACTATGACGCCATTAAGAATCATATTCAGCATATTTTAGACCTTGATTTAGTAGATCTTGATGCCATCCAGAAAGCCAATTTCACTGTTGCTGTTGACACCGTAAACTCCACCGGCGGCATTTCCATAGTTCCACTACTGAAACAATTAGGCGTTGAGAATATCATTGAACTTTATACAAAGCCAACGGGTCATTTTCCCCACAATCCAGAACCTCTTCCTGAGCATTTAACAGAGCTCTCAGAGGCCGTTATCAAAAACAAGGCTGATGTCGGCTTTGTCGTAGATCCTGATGTGGATCGTCTGGCTTTGGTAATGGAGAATGGAGAAATGTTTAACGAAGAATATACTTTAGTGGCTGTTGCAGATTATGTCTTGCAACATCAACAAGGAAATACAGTTTCCAATATGTCATCCACAAGAGCCCTAAATGATATCACTAAAAAATACGGCTTTAATTATTCTGCCTCAGCAGTAGGCGAAGTTAATGTAGTGGAATTAATGCGAAAAACCAATGCTGTTATTGGAGGCGAAGGCAATGGTGGAATTATCTATCCTAGCCTCCATAGCGGTAGAGATGCCTTAGTTGGAATAGCATTATTTTTAAGCTATTTGGCTAAAAGAAATATAAAAGTTTCAGAACTCAGAGCCGAATATCCTGCCTATTATATTTCGAAAAACAAAATACAACTCGATGCCAATATGGATGTAGATGCTATATTACGAACAATGACGAAAAAGTATCAATCGGAGAAAGTATCTACCATTGATGGGGTGAAAATTGATTTTGCCAACTCGTGGGTACATTTACGCAAATCAAATACTGAACCTATTATCAGAATTTATGCTGAAGCCGGCTCAATGCAAGAAGCCCAAGACAAAGCCAATACAATTATTAACGATATAAAAAACATTATCTAATGTCTGCACGACCTGTGGGTAAACCTTCCCCTTTGAAGCAAGGACTTATTTTTGCCGCAATAATGTTTGTGGGAATTCTAATATGGGCAATACTAAAAGTTGGAACTATCAATAATGCTGTTATAGTTTCTACCTCTGTAGGTGCTGTAGTTGGGGGACTTGTTTATGGTTTTATAGGATGGCTTCGCTATCGAAATTAAAATAGATTAATGAAAGTTTACCTTGATAATGCAGCCACAACAAAGATGGACACTGAGGTTGTAGCATTGATGCATTCCATTATGCAAAAACATTATGGCAATCCATCGTCGATATATGAATATGGCCGGCAAGCTAGAGTTATTATTGAGAATGCTCGTAGCAGTATTGCACAACTATTAAAAGTAAGGCCGGCAGAGATATTTTTCACTTCAGGAGGTACCGAATCTATTAATACTGTAGTAAATGGTGCGTTGAGACATGATGATATCAGCACAATTATTACCAGTCGCATTGAGCATTCAGCCATGCTTAGCAGCCTTAACTATTACGGAAAGCTTTACAACAAAGCCATTCATTATCTGGCTATTGACGAAGAAGGACACATTGATATTGACGAACTTGAGAAAGAACTCAGCGTAGCTAAAGGCAAATGCTTGGTAAGTTTAATGCATGCCAATAACGAACTAGGAACTTTACTCCCATTGAAAAAAGTAAGTGAACATTGTCGTAAGCACAAGGCGTGGTTTTTGTCGGACACAGTTCAAACCATGGGAAAATTCAAAAACAATCTCTCTTCCGGAATTCTTGATTTTGCCATTGGTTCGGCCCATAAATTTCATGGGCCAAAGGGTGTAGGATTTATGTATATCAATGGTGAAAACAAAATCCACCCTCTACTAATGGGAGGTAGCCAAGAACGAAATATGCGCGCCGGCACTGAAAATATAGCCGGTATTGCCGGCATGGCTAAAGCTATGGAGATTGCTTATGCCAATATGGAGAACACCACAACACAAATTACCCAACTTAAACATTACCTTATTGAAACGATAAGGAAAGAAATACCATACATTAGCTTCAATGGTGATATTAATGGACTCCCTCACCTATTGAATATGGGAATAAAAAAAACCAAGCATAACGAATTGATATTAATGCAATTTGACATTCATGGAATATTTGTATCAGGAGGCAGTGCCTGTAGCTCGGGAGCGCTGAAAGATTCGCCGGTAATAACAGCGATAGGCAAAGCTAAAAAGATACGACCTATTCGGTTGGCAATGAGTAAATACACCACCAAAGAAGAACTCGATTACTTTATTGAAGTGTTGAAAAATCTATGAATAAGTTTCTTAGATTAAGAATAAATATTCATAAAAATAATTATACTTTAGCTAAAGTATAAAAGGCTTTAATTCATTGCTATGGCGAAACATAAATCAAAGAGAAAATTTAAGAAGGTATGTTTTATGCTATCGAAGAAAGAATATGAATTTCTTCAAAAATGTGTACTCCTTGAAAAGACAACAACTAATAAGCTAATCAAAAAACTCCTTCGTGATGGTTTAGACGAAATAAAACCGCGAGTGCAAGAATGGGAAAAACAAAAACAGCCTTATAATCAGCTTAACTTATTTGACCTTAGTAAAAAGGAAGAACAGCAATGTTCGATGTTGGAAGAAGCTGATTTTTTATACCCTGATAAAGAATAAGATTAGTTATGGACAAGAGATTTCATTTAGATAGTTTAGACCGCAAAATACTTGCTTTATTCGCCACTGACATACGTATATCATTTACTGAGATAGCACGTCAATGTCATGTTACAGCCTCTGCAATACATCAAAGAGTACAGAAACTTCACGAACAAAAAGTATTGGACCCAAAGACCTATAGAGTAGATCCCAAAGCCCTTGGCTACAACACCCTAGCCTATGTAGGAGTACAAATTAACTTAGTAAAACAGCGCACTCATCAAGAGATTTTTGAACATATTCAAAACATCCCACAAGTTGTTGAATGCCACAATATCACAGGAAAATACTCCTTCTTATTAAAGATTTACGCGCATACCAACGAGCATCTAAAACAATTGCTGGTAGAGCATCTTCAATCTGTAATTGAAGTAGTAGCCACCGAGACTTTTATTTCTTTGGAGGAAGGCTTTAGTCGCACCTTGCCCATTGATTAGTTTATATACTAATACAACCAACAATTAGACACAAAACCCTAGATACCATCATAGTAATTGCAGCGAAAGAAATTTATTAAACAAGTTAAGAGAACTTAGCCGCAAATAGTAATAGCATTTTACACAATTATTATTACAAAACAAGTATCCATATCCGTATTTTTAAGGATAATATCACCACCCATTTTAAGCATAATTTGCTTACTTAAACTAAGACCTATCCCTGAGCCACCCTCTTTTGTAGTATAGAAAGGAACAAATATCTGTTCGCGTTGATAAGCCGGAATTTGAGGTCCGTTATTGCAAATTTCAATTTTAATAAATCCACCTGTTTTACGTAAATTCACTTTTAATTTACCAAAATCTTCCGAGCAATTTTCCAATGCCTCATTGGCATTCTTTAGAATATTAATAAGCACCTGCGAGAGTAATTTCTCATCAGTTTCTGCCCAAATATCTTTGGGAATACTATTTTCAATTTGAATAGTATCTGTTTTGGAGAAAGCTCCTCCCGCCAACAAAATGCCACTGAGTAGGTCCGATATATTAAGGGTAGATTTTTTAGGATTGGGCAATTTAGTAAACTTACGATAATTCTCCACAAAATTCATCAGCCCCAGACTTTGTTTCTCAATAACTTGAAGACCTTTTATCGTATTCTGTATTACTTTTGAATTAATATTATCAAGATTCCCATCATTAAAATAGCCTGAAATAACTTGAGAAAGAGAAGTTATTGGAGCAATATTATTCATTATTTCATGGGAGAGAGTTCTGGCAAGTTTTATCCAAGCATCAACTTCCCTATTATCGAGTTCCTTGGTAATATCACTAACAGCAACAAGCTTCACCACTTCTTTTGGAGAACGTATTTCAGTGATTTTAAATAATAATTTCTGCCCATATTTATTCTCAAATATTGTTGAATGATTCTCCTTATCATCATTCATAATAAAACCTGGCAAAGCTTTATCTATAATCGATAGCGTATTCAAGTGATGATATTCGTATAAACCCGTCAACTTCATAGCAGCAGGATTAATATTTATTATTCTATGATTTTCATTTACCGAAAACAATCCTGTTGCAGACTGGTTAATTACAGATCGATAATATTGTTCTTGAACACTTATCTCAATTTTGGTTTGTTTAAAAATACTATTTAATCTATCAATACCATTAT
>Ga0256831_1001476_pt1 | contig 12371 bp, 9 predicted proteins | sample 132544metaG_FD_189087 | JGI IMG/M metagenome (GOLD analysis project Ga0256831, IMG submission 189087) | Hydrothermal vent microbial communities from Lau Basin, Pacific Ocean - 132-544 | ecosystem: Environmental > Aquatic > Marine > Hydrothermal vents | place: Pacific Ocean: Lau Basin | collected... | reverse complement strand
GTTCATGATAATAAGGCGTAACTTTAAATTCATAACAATGTTTTTAATGCGCAAATTCAAAATAGAACTGACAAAAGTAAAAATAACAGGCTAAAACTGCCATTTTTATAAAACTATTCGCACATTTCATACATTGTTTTAAAAATATTTCTGTTATGTTGTATGAAAAATAGCCGGACACTCCAGCCAGACGCTCCTATACGCTCATTTAAAACAATATGCGTTCGTTCAGATTACAAATCTGAACGAGCTTGATATCAGGAAAATAGCCGGAAGCTCTAACTATACGCTCTTTCAGGTTTGCAACCTGAAAGAAGCCAATAGATTATAGATCTAAACAAGCCTGGTGTACAAATTGTAAGCCTTAAGTTTTTAATACCTGTAGCTAAAAGTTAACACCGCCTGATAGTCTTTTTCGGTCAGAGCTGCCGGTTCGGTAGCAAAATTATCGGATGTATAAAGGTAATAATTGCTTTTTTTATTTCCATAAACAAAAGCAAAGTCAGCACTAAACCGTCCGTTGTTGTATCCAAGGCCTCCGGTAAAATATTGCTTTTTACCATCGTTTAAATTGTTTTTATAGGGACTTCCATAAAGGGCATAACCTCCTCTAAAGCTAAACATCCCTGCCCTAACTTCAAGGCCGCCCCTAAAGTTGCTAACCCCTTTGTAGTAATTCTTTATATCGGCATTGGCTCCCGAAGCATAGTCAACACCCGAAGCTTTAAACCTTGCCGTACCGTAATCAATATACTCATATTCAAATGTAAGAAATCCGTATTTTTTTATTATAAGCGCCACATCGCCAATGGCACGCATGGGTGTATATAATTTATAATTAAAAATACCCTGCGGTGATGAGCTTGAAAAAGAACCCCATTCAAGGTTTGAATCATAATTGGTATTCCAGTTATCGGTTAAGGAATACCAGGTGGGCGTATGAAAAGCACCCCCGATTCGTAACCAGTTTACCGGACGATATATCATTCCCAATTTTATGTTAAAGCCAAATCCTGTGGTGGTCAGGGATTCATTAACCGACCATGAATCAAAATAGGGAATGGTATCGGCAACATCCGATTCAATATAATAGGTGTTTCTGAAAAAACGTGTATAGGGAAGGCCCAAAGTAATGCCCAAATATAGTTTATCATTAAAGTTTCCTGCCATTGAAAAATCCCATTCGTTGGTTGATCCTATGCTATGCATTACCTCCTTTTGCTGAACTCCGGCATAGGGTACCGGCGAATAATACCAATCTGTATAGCCCGGAACAGTATCAATTAAAAAGGCATTCCAGGCAGGTGTCAAATCATAAGAGTAATAGCCGTTATAGTTATCTTCAATATCAGTATAGTTGATGCCATCCGCCTGTTCCAGATAAACGTCCAGCTTGGAGTTGTTAATATTATCGCCAACAATGGTGCGATTTGAATTAAAATTATTCAACCGGTTTAAGGAAAAACCAAACTGGACAAACTTAAATCCGCTGTTGCTATTACCCGTTTTTATGCTACTCAGGAGGCCAAAGTTGCTAATGTCAAAAACGGTTCGGGAGTCGTCAATCATTTTTCCCTGATAAATTGATGAAATGTTTTTGGTAAATATTTCAGGAGTAATGGTATATTCATTATTTCGGAACAGGCCAAGCCCTGCCGGATTAATAGCTGATAATGAAAGGTCGGAACCCAACGCACCAAAGGCACTTCCCACCGCCATGTTTCGGGCTGTACCCTGATAATACTGTTGTGAAAATCGGAGTGCGTCGCTGGCATACTGCGCATAAGTACTTACGCCTGCCAAAAGAATTATGGATATAATGATAACTCGTTTCATGCTTTTTTGAATGAAATTGAACAATTAAATTAACTGAATAGCAAAGCTTTACATTAACGGCGGCCACCACCACGGTATCCACCGCCACCACTGCTGCGCGAGCTGCTTCCTGACGATCCTGAACTACTACTACCGGAATAACTGTGGCTTGAGCTGCTGCTGCGCGAACTGCTACTCCTTGTTGGAGAAGAGTACGATCTTGAAGAACTTCTGCTTCGCGACGGGCTGCTATAACTCTTGGTTCTTGTGGCCGAACTGCGCGTGGTTGTCCTGCGATGGGTAGTTGCTCCGGGCGAAACCCTTGAACCGTTATTTATTGTTGCCTTTCTGGCATTTGACCCCGAAGGCCGTGGTTTGTAGGTTCTATTATTTGAAGTCCTGGAAGAGGGACGCACATACTCTTTACTTGAGCGGGGCTGTTGCGAAGGTAAACTCCGGTAAGCTTTTGGCTTGCTATATCGCTTTGGAGTATGGTTTTGTCGTTTTACATAGGTAGTGGATGACGGCCTTGCAGAACGATTTGTAGTTGGTTTTACAGTAGTACGTTTTACCGGCCTTGTATTAACATGCTGCCGTGAATCAACAGGTTTGCTATATCTGCCTGTTGCCTTTTGCGGCCTGGCCTGTATACTGTTAATCGTTCGCTTTTTTTGCGTAGAAACCCTACCCTGAGGCTTGTTTTGATTGTTAACCCTAACCGATTCTTTAGGACGCTGGCGAGTACTTGCCGAAGGGTTACTCCCGGCTGCAACAGCGGCTTTGGTTCTGCCCGATGAAACCGAGCTTCTTCCGCGTGATGCACTGTAATTACTACTGCTCATACCTCTGCCTGCACCCGGAACGTCCGACCCGCCTGTTCTTCCTCCGCCATAGCCACGGCCTCCGCCTCTTGGCCCGTATTGAACTGTATTACGGTAACCGTAATCAGGATAATAAGGGTATCCGGGTGTGTATCCGGGATATCCCGGATAGTATCCGCCACCATAGTATCCGTCCCAATAACCATTCCAGTAACCGTTGTTGTAACCGCTCCAATAACTACCTCCCCAACCATACCAGGGATAACCATAATAGGGATAACCCCAACCATACGAAGGGTAGCCCCAGCCATAATAGGGGTATCCCCAACCAAAGCCGGTACCAAACCCAAAGCTTAACGAAACATTAGGACTTGAAGCGTATGAAGTATAACCACCATCGTCAAAATAATTGTCATCGTCGTTATCATCACTAAATTTACGTAACCGTGAAGCGTAATCAATGTTGTAATAAGCATCATCATCCAAATAAACAGTATCACTTGAAGGTTCGACAGTGGTGTTTTCGTAGGAGCCGTTAGCCTGAGCTTCCTGCACATCTCCTTCGTAAACGGTTCCTGCAGTAGGTTTGGTTTGCTTTGCTACCACAGTAGTTCGGGCAGGTATTGCCTGATCATCCGGAGAATAATAAACATCATCCTGAGGAGTATAACCCGTAGTGGCACACGAGCTTAAAAAGATGGCCGCCAAAAAAGCCAACCCTGCTATATTTATTTTTAGTCTTCTCATAACTTTAAGGTATTGTGCATTAATAAACATTGCTTATTTTTGCCGTTCACTTAAAAATTTGCAAATATTATACCAAAATTATAAAATGGCCAAAGAACTTACAAAAAGAAGCGAAAATTATTCGCAATGGTACAACGAATTGGTGGTAAAAGCCGACCTTGCCGAGAACTCAGCCGTACGCGGCTCGATGGTGATAAAACCCTATGGATATGCTATTTGGGAGAAGATGCAATCGGTACTTGATGGTATGTTTAAAGAAACCGGACATCAAAATGCCTACTTTCCGTTATTTATTCCAAAATCTTTTTTCAGCAAGGAAGCTTCTCATGTGGAAGGTTTTGCCAAAGAGTGTGCGGTGGTTACCCACTATCGTTTAAAAAACGATGAAAAAACCGGCAAAATAATAGTTGACCCCGATGCAAAACTGGAGGAAGAACTTATTGTAAGGCCAACTTCCGAGACCATTATATGGGATACTTACAGCCGTTGGGTACAGTCGTACCGCGACCTGCCACTTTTGATTAATCAGTGGGCCAATGTGGTACGCTGGGAAATGAGAACGCGGCTGTTTTTAAGAACCGCCGAATTTTTATGGCAGGAGGGGCACACGGCACACGCCACTGAACAGGAAGCCATTGAAGAGGCTGAAAAGATGATGAACGTTTATGCCGACTTTGCCGAAAAATGGTTGGCCGTTCCGGTAATGAAAGGGGTTAAATCGCCCAACGAACGTTTTGCCGGTGCTGTTGAAACCTATTGTATTGAAGCCATGATGCAAGATGGAAAAGCTTTACAGGCCGGAACTTCACACTTTTTAGGACAAAACTTTGCCAAAGCATTCGATGTTCAGTTTTTAAATAAACAAAACAAGCTGGAGTATGTTTGGGCTACCTCCTGGGGCGTTTCAACAAGATTAATTGGTGCATTAATTATGTCGCACAGCGATGACCAGGGGTTGGTGCTCCCACCAAAACTTGCCCCTATTCAGGTTGTTATAGTTCCCATCTACAGAAAGCCGGAGCAACTTGCTGCTGTAAGCGAAAAAGCTGATAAAATTATAAAAGCGTTAAAAGCCAAAGGTATTACTGTTAAATTTGATGACAGAGACACCTATAAACCGGGCTATAAATTTGCCGAATGGGAAATGAAAGGGGTTCCGGTACGGCTGGCAATGGGTCCGCGCGATTTGGAAAACGGAACCGTAGAGGTTGCCCGCAGAGATACCCTCGAAAAGGAAACCCTGCAAATGACCGGCATCGCCGAAAAGGTTGAACACCTGCTGGAAAAAATTCAGGATAATATCTACCAAAAAGCACTTTCGTTCCGTGAAGAAATGACCACAAGTGCCGACAGCTGGGACGAATTTAAGGAAAAGATTGAAAAGGGTGGATTTGTGTGGGCGCACTGGGACGGAACTCCTGAAACCGAGCAGAAAATCAAAGAAAAAACCAAAGCTACCATTCGTCTTATTCCCATTGACCGGGAAAAAGAGGCCGGAAAATGTATTTACTCCGGTAACCCTTCGGAGCAACGGGTTGTGTTTGCACGTTCGTATTAATTTTTTGTTTTGGATGACTTAAAAGTTTTGTGTTTAGGCATTCTTCGACTTCGTTCAGAATGACAAAATAAGAAAACCACGGTTCGGGTTTACAATTCTGGCCTAAAAGGTTAAAATTTTTATACCCCGCAAAATAAAAATAAAACAATGGAATCATTCATTCATCTTTTTCCCTGGCTTATGGGTTTAACCGCAGCCATTGTGCATGTGCTAAGCGGACCCGATCATCTTGCAGCAGTAACCCCCATCGTTTTTGATACTGAAAAAAAACACTGGAAAATTGGCTTTTTCTGGGGAACAGGCCATGTAATCGGTATGTTGCTCATAGGGGTTTTGTTTTACTGGTTTAAAGAATATATTCCTGTTGAAAAGATATCGGAATATGGCGAGCAGATGGTTGGTGTTATTTTGATTGGTATTGGCATTTGGGCTTTTTATCGAATTAAGCACGACAAAAAACATCATATCCACCCTCATAAACATCAGGATGATACCAGTGAGTACATTCATATTCACGGCCATGCGCATGGTGATGAAAGCCATAACGATTCGGGCCACACCCACGAACACCATAAAACTGCGAGGCAAAACAACAGCATGGCGCTGTTGGTAGGAATTATCCACGGCTTTGCCGGAATTTCTCATTTTTTGCTGATGCTGCCTGTTTTGGGCTACGAATCAAAATTTGAATCGGCACAATATATTGTGGGTTTTGGAATCGGTATTATTACCGCCATGGTTATTTATACCGTTATTATTGGTAAACTTAATAAGATGGAGCGTTTTTCCAAAAGCAAAAAGCTACTTACCAACCTCCGTTTTTACGGCGGGCTGGCTGCTGTAATTGTGGGTGTATTTTGGCTGGTAAGCAACAGTTTTTAAGGTTACCTGCCCGTTGTGTCAGCCTGTTTTACCTGTTCTTTTTTGCCCAACTGTCGCGCAGCGGAACCGTACGGTTAAATATTAACCTTTCATCGGTGCTGTCGGGGTCAACACAAAAATACCCCAGTCGTTGAAACTGAAACTTATCACCCGCTTTGGCACTTTTCAGTGAGGGTTCCAGTTTGCAATTTTTAAGCTCTGTTAACGATTCGGGATTCAGAAAATCCTTAAAACTTTTCTCTTTGTGGCCATCGGGGTCTTCATCCAAAAACAGGCGGTCGTACACTCTTACCTCGGCATCAATGGCTTTTTGGGCCGATACCCAGTGAAGCGTTCCTTTTACTTTTCGGGTGGCACCACTGCCGCTTTTTGTTTCCGAATCGTAAGTACAGTATATTTCGGTTACATTACCGGATTCATCTTTTTTATAATCCTCGCATTTGATGATATAAGCACCTTTGAGGCGAACTTCGCGGCCCGGCCCCATACGGAAAAACTTTTTGGGAGGGTCTTCCATAAAGTCGTTGCGTTCAATATATATTTCACGTCCAAACGGAACCATTCTGCTTCCTGAGTTCTCGTCTTCGGGATTATTAATCAACTCAACCTCTTCCAATTGTCCTTCGGGATAGTTGGTAATAATTACCTTAACGGGGTCGAGCACTGCCATTACACGGTCGGTAACTTTATTAAGATGTTCGCGAACCGAAAACTCCAGTAAACCGACATCAATTACGTTGTCGCGTTTGGCTACTCCGATGCGGTCGGCAAAGTTACGAATGGATTCAGGTGTATATCCTCTTCGGCGCAGGCCTGAGATAGTAGGCATTCGCGGGTCGTCCCAGCCGTTAACAATTCCCTCCTCAACCAATTGAAGCAGCTTGCGCTTGCTCATAACGGTGTAACTCAGGTTTAACCGTGCAAACTCAATCTGACGGGGACGGTAATTACCCTCGGTAATTTGGTCTAAAAACCAGTCGTACAACGGCCGGTGGATTTCAAACTCAAGTGTACACAACGAATGTGTTATTCCCTCAATAAAATCCGATTGCCCATGTGCCCAGTCGTACATGGGATAAATATTCCATTTGTTACCGGTTCGATGGTGTTCGCTGTGCAGAATGCGGTACATGATGGGGTCGCGCATATGCATATTGGGTGAAGTCATATCAACTTTCGCTCTTAACACCTTGGTGCCATCTTCAAAATCACCGTTTTTCATTTGTTCAAAAAGGGCAAGGCTCTCCTCTACCGGACGATTACGATACGGACTTTCGGTACCCGGGCGGGTAGGAACACCCTTTTGTTCACTGATTACCTCCTGCGATTGCTCGTCCACATAGGCTTTACCCTCTTTTATTAGTTTAACAGCCCATTCGTAAAGTTTATCAAAGTAATCGGAAGCATAGTAAGGGCCTTCATCCCAGGTAAACCCAAGCCACTTAATATCTTCTTTAATGGAATCTACATATTCCACATCTTCTTTGGCAGGATTGGTATCGTCGAAACGAAGATTACATTTACCATTGTACTCTTGTGCCAACCCAAAGTTTAAACAGATGGATTTGGCATGACCAATGTGCAGATAACCATTGGGTTCGGGTGGAAAACGAAGGTGTATGCCTGTTTCATGTTTTTTATTCCGAATATCCTCTTCGATGATGGATTCGATAAAGTTCAGTGATTTTTTTTCCTTGTCGGGAGTTTCCATTTTGTGTTCAGTTTTTTAAAGCTGCAAAATTAGTCAGAAATGGCAGACAAAAAGGTATTTAAAAAAAATATGTTTAGGTTTGATTACAGCACCCGTTTTAAAACATTTATAAGGTTTGACATTTTGATGGGCTTGGTAACATAACCGTCAAAATTTATTTTATTTAGCTCTTTTAAATCGGCGTGAACGGTATAGGCTGTTTGTGCAATAACCGGAATTCCGGGATGTCTGCGTTTTATTTCCGATACAGCTTCATAACCATCCATAACAGGCATCTTTAAATCCATTAAAATCACATCAATTTCAGGGTTTTCTTCAAGTATTTCAAGTGCCTGTTTGCCGTTCCAGGCATGGTACAACCTGGTTTCAAATTTAGAAAGAATGGTTTCCAGTAACAAATAGTTGAGTTCGTTGTCTTCGGCAATTAGTATTGTTTTCTGATTTATATTGCCGGTAGGTTTCCTGCCTGAAGTTGCTTTATCGAAATCGGGTTTTTCGATGGGAAGCAAAACGGAAATCGCGGTTCCTTTACCAGAGGCCGATTTAAGCGTTATACTGCCTCTCAACATAGTTACATATGCTTTGGTCAGTGACAGACCGACTCCAACTCCGCCAAAACGTTTTGCATTGCCCGTTTCAACCTGCCGGTAAGGGTCGAACACAATTTCCTGAAGCTCATCAGGAATGCCTATTCCTGTATCTTCAACCGTAAACTTTAATTGGTTCTTGTCGGTTGTTGTTAACGAAACTGTAATTTGTCCCGAATAGGAAAATTTTATGGCATTGTCAATCAAATGCCAAATAATACGTTCTATTTTATAACCATCGGTAACTATTTCGGAATTGGATTTTCCAATGCTGTTTTGAAACCTGATAGTCAAACTTTTTTGCTCTACAAAATCACTAAAATTATCAATGGTATTGTTTATTACATCAACAATATTTACAACTGATTTGGTTACTTCGGTTTGATGGCTGTGTACCTTTGATATTTCAACAGTATCGTTTACAACATGCAGCAGTTGCTTACAACTTTGGTTAACAAGACTTGCATACTCTTCCTGAATATCCGGCGACAGGTTCGGCTCGGTAAGAAAAGCTGAAAACCCGATAATACCATTCATAGGAGTTCGGAACTCGTGTGATACATTATTTAAAAAGGCAGACTTAAGCTTGTCGCTCTCTTCGGCTTTTTCTTTGGCTTTTTGCAGCTCAGCAGTACGTTTTTGAACAGTTTCTTCAAGATTTCTTTTGTGCTCAAGCAGCTCTTCCGAGTGCTTTTTAATCTCCATATTTTGCTTTGAAATTAAGTCCTGCTGTTGTAATATCTCTTTGTTTTTTTGTATCAATAAATCGTTGGCCTTTTTCTTGTCCCGATACAACCAAATAAACAAAAGAATAATAATAAAAGCAATAATCAGGCTTGTTATCAGTATATATTTAATGGTTGTTTGAAACTTTATCTCTTTGGCCAATATTTCATCTTTTTTCTTTTGATTTAGTTTTTCAGCTTCCTTCTCCTTTTCGTATTTATACTGATACTCAAGTTTTGTAAATTTTCTAATGTTGTCATTATTAAAAACACTGTCGTTCAGATTTTTATACTTTACATGGTAGGTGTAGGCTTTTTTGTATAAACCCAATTTGGCATAACTTGACGATAAAATACCCAATACGTCTCTCAACAACTCCGTATCTCCGGTGGTTTTGGCAATCCGGTATGCTTTATCCGCATAGTTATTGGCCGTTTGGGGTTTGTTTAGGTCGAGATAAAGCAAGCTTAACTCTACATAGTTTTTAGCCTCCAGACTTTTATTTCCCGTTTTAACACTTAATGCTAACGAATGTGTAAAATATTTTTTTGCTTTGTTATATTTTTTTTGAACTCTATAAACTTTACCCATGTTAAGATACGACCAGGCAATACCTCTGTTGTTTTTTAACTTTTTATATATATCATTTGACTTTTTAAAATATTCCAATGCCTTTGAATACATTTTTTGAGAAAAGTAGTCAATGCCCATATTATGATAGATATCAGAAATACCAGTTGAATCGTGAGCTTTCTGATAGCTTTTCAGTGCGTTCAAATAATACTTTAATGCTGTGGGATACTCCTCCAATATGTCGTAAACAATGCCTATGTTTCCATACGAGCCGGCAATACCTTCTGTGTTATTTAATTTCTTTTCAATGGTCAGCGATTTTTGAAAATACTCAAGTGCTTTGGGGTAGTTACTCTCAATTTTATAAATAGCTCCTATATTGTTGTAGGTGTCGGACAAGCCCCGTTTGTTTCCTAATATTTCATTTTTACGCAATGATTTTTTGAAGTATTCAATGGCTTTGGTAAAATTCGATTTCATATAGTAACAGGCACCTAAAATGTTTTGTGCTTTGGCCGCCCCTTCCACATAATTTAATTCATTTGAAAGGTTGTTTGCAATTTCGGCGTATTTTAAAGTACTGTCGATGTTTATTGCAAAAAATTCTTTACTGAGTTTTAACGATAATATTACCCGGTTTGTATCTGCTTTGGAATGAGATAATAAAGCGTTTCGGAGACTATCGATGGTAACTGCTCCAACTGTATGGTTAACATTTAAAAAAGTAAAAAGTAAAAAAACTATCGAATAATTAATTAAACGTTTCATACCGGATGAGAGTATATTGCGGCAATCGACACCGAGCGATTGTCATCGGTTTAAACTTTGGGAAATTTAGCTTCTGTAATTCTGGTTTTGTTGCGACTGTAAATATAGGCTATTTTTATGAAATGCAGAAAATGTTACATCCAGTTTTTTTTACGGAAATAATAAACCAGAGAGACTGCTGCGAGAACCATAATTCCCATTAATATCCAAAATGCATAAACATTTTCCTGTAACGGAAGGAAGACGTTCATACCATACAAGCTGGTTACAAAGGTTAAAGGAAGAATAATAGATGAAATCAAAGTAAGTATTTTCATGATTTCATTGGTTTTGTTGGTCTGTAAGGAGTCAAACGTCACCGAAAGCCCTTCAATAAGGTCGGCATAATCTTCGGTCATATCCCAAATTTTGTTGTAGTAGTCAAGTATATTACCCCAATAGTCTTCCATGTTGTCGGCATATCCTTTAATACCCCCCGACTCAAACTTGTTAAACACCCGAAGCTGAGGCTTGAACATAGTATTAAGTACAATAATATTTTTCCGTGTTATCGACATACGTTCAATAATGCGTTCCGGATGGATGTTGAACAATTCTCGGTTTAAAAGCTCCAGCTCCAGCCCCATCTTTCTCATGATAAAAACCGATTCGGTCATCAACCGTTCAAGAATAGCATACAGCAAGGCATCGGAAGTAGCAACTTCAAAATCCTCTTCGTTTTTTTCCTGTTCCTGAGCTTCTTTGTATAATTTATCAATTACCCAATGCGATTTTCCTATGGAAATAATGTAATCTTCGCCCCAAAATATTTTTACCTCCTTGGGTTTTATAAAACGGTTTTGACTGTCAAATTTGGGGAAATGAAGGATAAGGAAATAGTATTCGTCATAAACGTCAATTTTAGGCCGTTGATTGGTTTGCTTACAGTCCTCAATGTCGAGCGGGTGAAAATGAAAAGTATTAAGTAAATGATTAAAATCATCTTCAGTTGGATTACTGACGTGATGCCATTTTAGCCTTCCCCCTAATTTTACAGTTTCTATCATAGGTTAATCTCCTATGTTTAAAGGAATATTGTTTTCAGCAATATTTCTCCGATGGTAATCGGAATTAATGTTTGTTTTATCTGATGCCAAAAGTAGTGAAAAGTAAGTAAAACAGGCAATCGTTGGAATAAAAACTTTTGTTTCCGGAGTTTGGGTAAGGTAACAATTTGTAAACTAAGGGATGGTTGTTTTATTACATCCGGTAAACAGCATTGCAAACAACAATATTGGAAACAATATAGATATTGAACGCAACAAAATCAAGTGATGTTTAAATTCATTTTAATTCGTGAAACCACCATATCGATGGCCACTCTGTTTTTACCACCCTGCGGAATAATTACATCGGCATATCGTTTGGTCGGTTCAATAAATTGCTGGTGCATGGGCTTAACAAACCGGTCGTAATGGTTGAGCGCATCGTTGTAGTTACGGCCTCTTTCCTGAATATCACGGCGGATAATACGCATAAGCCTGTCATCGCCGTCAGTATCCACAAACAGCTTAATATCAAGCATGTTTCTAAGCTCTTCGTTGGTAAAAATCAAGATGCCTTCCACAATAATTACCGGGTGAGGGTCAACGGGAATGCTCTCCTTAGCGCGCGCACAGGTTACGTACGAATAGATGGGCATTGGAATGGTTTCGCCCTTTTGCAGTTTGTTAACATGGTTTATAAGTAAATCAAACTCAATGGAGTTGGGATGGTCGAAATTGATCTTTTCTTTTTCTTCCTGCGAAAGGTGTCCGTTGTCGTAATAATACGAATCCTGCGAAACTACGGCAACCGCATGAGAGGGAAGCTCTTCCACAATTTTTTTAACAACAGTTGTTTTTCCGGAGCCGCTACCCCCTGCAATTCCAATGATGAGCATGACGGTTTGTTTAATGTTTTGTCAAAAATATAAAAAACTCGTTTGCCATTGATAAGGATGCAAAATTTACCCTGTTTTTGTTGAATAAGGTACGATTAATATTTTATACGGGTTTTTTAGTACTTCCTTCTGCATCACTCACTCTTTTTCCTACTTTTAGCCCATGAAAACAACATGGAAACAAGCCCTGTCGGTTCATTGGGAAAATACCGATGTATCAGGCAAGTTAAGCCTTTCGGGCCTGGGGCAACTTTTAATAAAT
>Ga0256831_1001475_pt1 | contig 12371 bp, 8 predicted proteins | sample 132544metaG_FD_189087 | JGI IMG/M metagenome (GOLD analysis project Ga0256831, IMG submission 189087) | Hydrothermal vent microbial communities from Lau Basin, Pacific Ocean - 132-544 | ecosystem: Environmental > Aquatic > Marine > Hydrothermal vents | place: Pacific Ocean: Lau Basin | collected... | reverse complement strand
TGGATTGTTGTCCCCAGATTACATTAGACAAATGTCAGTTGCTAAAATAATAACCCCAGATACATACGATGAAGATGGTTATCCAATTGAAGGAGGATTAATGGATCCAAGATTAGGAGTTATCGATCCCGGTTTAGTTTGTAAAACTTGTGGAGGAAGAATTGGAGAATGTCCTGGACATTTTGGGCATATAGAGTTAGCAAAACCCGTTATCCATATAGGATTTGCTAAAACCATATATAATATATTAAAGGCTGTATGTCCTCACTGTGGTAAAGTAGTAATTCCAGAAAATAAAAGAAAAGAAATATTAGAAAAAATGGAAAAATTGAAAAGAGATGGTGGAAATAAGTGGGAAGTTTGTGATGAAGTTTATAAGGAGGCTTCAAAGGTTACAATTTGTCCATACTGTGGAGAAGTTAAATATGACATAAAATATGAAAAGCCAACTACATACTATAAAATTGAAGATAAAGAAGAGAAAGTTTTAACTCCATCAGATGTTAGAGAAATCTTGGAAAAAATTCCAGATGAAGATTGTATATTATTAGGATTAAACCCAGAAACTACAAGGCCTGAATGGATGGTTTTAACTGTTCTCCCAGTACCACCTGTAACTGTTAGACCATCAATAACATTAGAAACTGGGGAGAGAAGTGAAGATGACTTAACACACAAATTAGTTGATATAATTAGAATTAACAACAGATTAGAAGAAAACATTGAAGGAGGGGCTCCTAATTTAATTATTGAGGATTTATGGAATCTCTTACAGTATCATGTTAATACATACTTCGATAATGAAGCCCCAGGAATCCCTCCTGCTAAGCATAGAAGTGGAAGACCATTGAAAACATTAGCTCAGAGATTAAAAGGTAAAGAAGGAAGATTTAGATATAACTTAGCAGGTAAAAGAGTTAATTTTTCAGCGAGAACTGTAATTTCTCCAGATCCATGTTTAAGTATCAACGAAGTTGGTGTTCCAGAAGTTATTGCTAAGGAATTAACTGTTCCAGAGAAAGTAACTAAATTTAATATAGAAAGAATTAAAAAGTTGTTGAAAAATGGTTCTAATAAGCATCCAGGAGTTAATTATGTAATTAGGAAAATGATAGGCAAAGATGGAAAAGAACATGAGTACAGGGTAAAAATAACTGAAAATAATAAAGATTTCTGGGTAGAGAATATAAGAGAAGGAGATGTAGTTGAAAGGCACTTAATGGATGGGGATATTGTATTATACAACAGACAGCCATCATTACACAGAATGTCTATAATGGGACATAAAGTTAGAGTCCTTCCATATAGAACATTCAGACATAATTTATGTGTCTGTCCTCCATATAACGCTGACTTTGATGGAGATGAAATGAATTTACATGTTCCTCAGTCTGAGGAAAGTAGAGCTGAAGCAGAGAGTTTAATGCTTGTAGAAAAACACATTCTATCTCCAAGATTTGGAGGACCAATAATTGGAGCAATACATGATTTTATCTCAGGAGCTTATATTTTAACTTCAAATTACTTTACGAAAGATGAGGCTACTTTAATATTAAGAAGTGGGGGAATAAAGGAGGAGTTATGGGAGCCAGATAAAATAGAAAATGGGGTTCCACTATATTCTGGTAAAAAGATATTTAGTAAAGCACTACCAAAGGGTTTGAATTTAAGATACAAAGCAAAAATATGTAGAAAATGTGATGTTTGTAAAAAAGAAAACTGTGAATATGACGCATATGTTGTTATAAAAGATGGTGAGTTAGTTAAAGGAGTTATCGACAAAAACGGTTACGGAGCAGAGGCTGGGTTGATATTACATACAATAGTTAAAGAATTTGGCCCAGAGGTTGGAAGAAAGTTTCTTGACTCTACAACAAAGATGGCTATAAGGGCAATAATGTTAAGAGGATTTACTACAGGTATTGACGATGAAGATCTACCAGAAGAGGCTTTAAAAGAAATTGAAAAAGTATTAGATGAAGCAGAGAAAAAAGTTAAAGAAATTATTGAAAAATATGAAAGAGGAGAACTTGAACTACTGCCAGGATTGGACTTAGAAGAATCAAGAGAGGCATATATAAACAATGTATTGAGAGAAGCAAGAGATAAAGCTGGTCAAATAGCTGAGAAATATTTAGGGATGGACAATCACGCAGTTATTATGGCTGTTACAGGGGCAAGAGGTAATATATTAAACATAACACAGATGGCGGCATGTTTGGGACAGCAGTCTGTTAGAGGAAGAAGAATATTTAGAGGATATAGAGGAAGAGTTCTACCTCACTTTGAAAAAGGTAGTTTAGACGCAAGATCTCACGGATTCGTTAGAAGTAGTTATAAAAAAGGTTTAAGTCCAACAGAATTCTTCTTCCACGCTATGGGAGGTAGAGAAGGTTTAGTCGATCAGGCAGTTAGAACTGCTCAATCTGGTTATATGCAGAGAAGATTAATTAATGCTTTACAAGATTTAAAAACTGAATTTGATGGTGTTGTTAGAGATTCAAGAGGAATAATAATTCAATTTAAGTATGGAGAAGATGGAGTAGATCCAATGCTCGCTGATAGAGGAAAGTCAGTAAATATTGACAGAATTATAGACAAAATTAAAATGAAATACAATAAATAATTATTTCCTTGCTATGCTTCATTATAATTAATTTTACTTTGATTAGGTGATACAAATGGACATGGAAGTTTTAAAACAAAAAATTGAAAGTTTAGACTTACCAAAGTCAGTAAAAGATGAGTTATTTGAAAAGTTATCTAAGGAAGATTTAGACGATCAAATTATAGAGGAAATCATTGAGGAAGTCGTTAAAGAATATAAAAAGGCTTTGATAGAACCTTATGAAGCTGTTGGAATTGTTGCCGCTCAATCTATTGGTGAGCCAGGAACTCAGATGTCTTTGCCATATGAAGAGAAGATTATAATAAAAGATGGGGAATTTATAAAGGCCGTTGAAATTGGTAAATTAGTAGATAAAATGATTGAAAAATTTGGATTTGAGAAAGTTGGAAATAGTGAGGTTTGCGATTTACCAATTGAGATTTATGCTTTAAGTTTAGATCAAGATGAAAAAGTGCATTGGAAGAGAATTATAAGCTGTATTAGACATAAAAATAATGGAAAATTAATTAAAATAAAAACAAGATCTGGAAGAGAGATTACAGCAACTCCTTACCATTCATTTGTTGTAAGAAGAGATAATAAAATAGTCCCAATTAAAGGATCTGACTTAAAGATTGGAGATAGAATTCCAGTAGTTAAATATATCCCCGCTAACTGTATTGAAACAATATGTGTTTCTGAATACATTTTAAATAATAATAGTTTAGACATTCCAAAAGAATTACCATTAACTTACGACTTTGGATACTTTATAGGAACTTATTTAGCAAAAGGTTCAGTATATGATGGATTTATTAAAATATCTTCCATTAACGAGAAAATTTTAGAAAATATAAAAATATTCTTAGATAAATTTAGTTTAAAGTATGAAATAAACGATAAAGATATTAAAATATATTCACAAGCATTAATAAAGTTATTATTAAACTTTGGATATAACTACAAAAAAATTCCTGACTTTGTATTTGGAGCAAATAAAGAATTTGTTAAAGGATTACTTAGAGGATACTTTGATGTAAATAGTATCATCGATAATAAGGAATTAAAGATATTCTCAAATTCAAAAGAATTGTTGGATGGATTAGCAGTATTGTTATCAAGATTTGGAGTATTTACAATAAAAAATAGAATAAAAGAAAATTATGCATTAACAGTTCCATGTGAATATTTAAAAATATTTGTTGATAAGATAGGAACAATTCAAAAAAGTGCAAAATTAAAAGATATAATAACTAAAACTAAAAAATACAAATCAATAGACATTATTCCATCATTCGGAAATGCTTTAAGTAAATTAGGAGAAAAAGTAGAATTTCCAAAAATAATATTAAGAAGATATGAAAAGAGGCAAGAAATTGAAAGAAACACTTTACAAAGATACTTAAATAGAATGAAGAAATTAGGATTAAAGAATGGATTGGATATTTCAACGTTAAAGGAGTATTGGTTATTGAAGAAATCTGTTGATAGTGATGTAATTTGGGATGAGATAGTTAAAATTGAAGAAGTAGATTATGATAAAGAATATGTTTATGACATAAGCGTTGAGGGATTAGAAACATTTACGACATTTGATTGTATAATAACTCACAACACTATGAGAACATTCCACTACGCAGGGGTTGCAGAACTTAACGTTACATTAGGTTTGCCAAGAATGATTGAAATTGTAGATGCGAGAAAAGAGCCTTCAACTCCAATAATGACAATCTATCTAAAAGAGGAGTATAAGAATAATAGAGAAAAAGCGGAAGAGATCGCAAAAGAGATTGAAAGTATAACCTTAGAAGGAATTGCCGATAGTATAAGTATAGATTTATGGACTCAATCTATAAAAGTTGAATTAGACGAAAATAAATTAGCAGAGAGAAATTTAACTTTAGATGATGTTATTGAGGCAATTAGGAAAAAATTAAAAGTAAAGATTGATGTTGAAGGATCTACATTATATTTAAAGGTAAAAACTCCTTCAATAAAATCTCTTAGAAAGAGATTACCAAAAGTTAAAAATATTCAATTAAAAGGAATCCCAGGAATTGAAAGAGTTTTAGTTAAAAAAGAAGGGGATGAATATGTTTTATATACACAGGGTTCAAATTTAAGAGAAGTATTTAAGATTGAAGGAGTAGATACGAGTAGAACTATTACTAATAATATAATTGAAATCCAAGAAGTGTTAGGTATTGAAGCAGCAAGAAATGCGATAATTAACGAAATGAAAAATACATTAGAACAACAAGGGTTAGAAGTTGATATAAGACATTTAATGATAGTGGCTGACATTATGACTGCTGATGGTGTTGTTAAACCAATAGGTAGGCATGGAGTTGCTGGAGAAAAAGGTTCTGTTCTTGCAAGGGCGGCATTCGAGGAGACAGTCAAACATCTATATTCTGCCGCAGAGAAGGGAGAAGTTGATAAATTAAAAGGAGTTATTGAAAATGTTATAGTAGGAAAACCAATATATATTGGAACTGGATGTGTAGAATTAGAGATTGATAGAGATTATGAAGAGGGTAAGTATAAAAATAATGAAAGTAATGAGGAGTAAAGTATTTATATTAAAAATTTATTTTTATATATATCTCTATTTTTATTAAGTCTTTAAATAAAATTTGGGGATGATGATACATCGATGTGCTGAATAAATGATGAGCACGCCCTTCTCTGACCTTTTATATAGTTTAACTCTTCAATTTGCTATTATTTACTATTCCAAAAAGTATATAAATATAGAGAAACTATTATTCGAAAACTAACATTATAAGACAATAACAGTAATAATGTTATAACCGGTAGGGATTAGGGCTTTCGCATAGCAATGTCTATTTTAAATTGCGGAAGTCCTAAGAAATCCCTCCGGAGTAAAAAATGAGAAGGAGGGAAAATATGGATGTAAATAGAGCAATTAGACTTGCAGTAGATACTGGTAAAGTAATTTTAGGTTCAAGAAGAACAATAAAATTTATTAAACACGGTGAAGGTAAGTTAGTTGTTATAGCTGGAAACATTCCTAAGGATTTAGAGGAAGATGTAAAATATTATGCTAAATTATCAAACATTCCTGTCTATCAACATAAAATAACATCATTAGAATTGGGGGCTGTATGTGGAAAACCTTTCCCAGTTGCTGCTCTTTTAGTTCTTGATGAAGGATTATCAAACATTATGGAGCTTGTAGAGAAAAAAGAAGGTGGTGAATAATGGCTAAGGTTAGATTAACTACAGAAGAAATTATGAAGATTGGATTTTTTGAAAAAATTGCTAATGTTCCAATACTTGATTGTATATTAAATGATGAAAGAGTAGCATTCATTGTAAAAGAAGGAGATATAGGAGCAGCAATTGGGAAAGGAGGAGAGAACGTTAAAGTTGCAGAAGAAAAATTTGGAAAGAAAGTTGATATAATTGAATACTCAGAAGATTGGAGAAAATTCATAAGAAATATTTTTGCTCCTATACCTTTAGAGGACGTTTGGATTAAAAGAGTAGGAAAAGATGTAGTAGCATTTATTAAAATAAATCCAAAAGTTAGAAGAGCAGTTTTTGGAGAAAAAGGTAAAAACTTAGAGAGAGCTTTAAATATTTTAAAAAGACATACTAAAATTACACAAATAAAAGTTATCGTTGAAAATCAGAAAATTAATAAAAAATTTAAAAGAAATTTTAATAAAAAAAGATTTCCTCAGTCACAGAAAAGTCTAAAAAAATCTAATGAACAATCATCAAATAAAAATATATCTAAAACTAATACTGAATAAATTTAAAAATATTAAAAGGTGACGATTATGAGTGGAAGTAAATCACCAAGAGGAGAATTTGCTGGAAGAAAGTTAAGATTAAAAAGAAAGTGGTGCAGATGGCACGATTACAATTATGTTAGAAGAGTTTTAAGGTTAAAAGAGAAGTATGATCCATTAGAAGGAGCACCAATGGCAAAAGGTATTGTTATTGAAAAGGTAGGATTAGAGGCAAAGCAGCCAAACTCCGGTATCAGAAAATGTGTAAGAGTCCAATTAATTAAAAATGGAAGAGTAGTTACTGCATTCTGTCCAGGAAATCATGCAATAAACTTCATTGATGAGCACGATGAGGTTATTATTGAAGGTATTGGTGGTCCTAAGGGGCCAAGAGCTAAAGGGGATATCCCAGGAGTTAAGTATAAAGTTATAATGGTTGGTAGAAACTCATTGAGAGAGTTAGTAAGAGGTAGACAAGAGAAAATTAAAAGATAAATTCTATAAAATCAAAGACTTTATTATTTTAAATGAGGTGATAACTTGGAACTCGATGAAATTAAGATATTTGGAAAGTGGAGTACTAAAGATGTTGTAGTTAGAGACCCTGGTTTAAGAAACTATATAAATTTAACACCAATCTATGTTCCACATACTGCTGGAAGATACACAAAAAGACAGTTTGAAAAAGCAAAGATGAATATTGTTGAAAGATTGGTAAATAAAGTTATGAGAAGAGAAGAAAACACTGGTAAAAAATTAAAAGCCTTAAAAATTGTTGAGGAAGCATTTGAAATTATTGAAAAAAGAACTAAACAAAATCCAATTCAAGTTTTAGTTGATGCCATAGAAAATGCTGGTCCAAGAGAAGATACTACAAGAATTTCCTATGGAGGTATTGTATATTTACAGTCAGTTGATTGTTCCTCATTAAGAAGAATTGATGTTGCTTTAAGAAACATTGCATTAGGGGCATATATGGCTGCTCATAAAAGTAAAAAACCTATTGAAGAAGCTTTAGCTGAAGAAATTATTGCAGCAGCAAGAGGAGATATTCAGAAAAGTTATGCAGTTAGAAAGAAAGAAGAAACAGAGAGAGTTGCTCAATCTGCAAGATAAATCCTTTAATAAATTTATTTATAACTTCTTTGTCACTAATAACCTTTTTATACTATTTTTATAATCTAACTAATAGATAATCTCAACAAATAATAAACTACTAAAAATAAAGGTGAAAAGTTATGGGAAAAAGAGCAAAAATGATTGCTAAAATTAAGGAATTGATGGAAAAGTATGATAGAATTAGAAACATTGGAATCTGTGCTCACATTGACCACGGTAAAACTACATTGTCAGATAACTTATTGGCTGGAGCAGGAATGATTTCAAAAGAATTGGCTGGGGAACAGTTGGCATTAGACTTTGATGAAGAAGAGGCTCAAAGAGGAATTACAATATTCGCAGCAAACGTTTCAATGGTTCACACTTATGAAGGAAAAGAGTATTTAATTAACTTAATTGATACTCCTGGACACGTTGATTTCGGTGGAGACGTTACAAGGGCTATGAGAGCAATTGATGGAGCAATTGTCGTAGTTTGTGCAGTAGAAGGAGTTATGCCACAAACAGAGACAGTATTAAGACAGGCATTAAGAGAGAGAGTTAAGCCAGTTTTATTCATAAACAAGGTAGATAGATTAATTAATGAGTTAAAATTAACACCTGAAGAATTACAAAACAGATTTATTAAGATTATCAATGACATTAACAACCTAATTAAGAAGATGGCTCCTGAGGAATTCAAGGATAAGTGGTTAGTAAGAGTTGAAGACGGTAGTGTTGCTTTTGGTTCAGCATATCACAACTGGGCAATTTCTGTACCATTTATGAAAAAGAGTGGAATAACATTTAAAGACATAATTAAATATTGTGAAGAAGACAGACAGAAAGAATTGGCTGAAAAAGCTCCATTACATGAAGTTGTTTTAGATATGGTTATTAAACACTTACCAAGCCCACCAGAGGCTCAGAAGTATAGAATTCCACACCTATGGAAAGGAGACTTAAATTCAGATGTTGGTAAGGCAATGCTTAACTGTGATCCAAATGGTCCATTAGCAGGGGTAATTACCAAAATTATCGTAGATAAACACGCAGGGGCTGTTTCTGTTTGTAGATTATTCAGTGGTAGAGTCAGACAGGGAGACGAAGTATATATGGTAAATAGCCAGCAAAAAGCAAAGATTCAGCAAGTTTCTGTCTTCATGGGTCCAGAGAGAATTCCAGTTGAAAGTATATCAGCAGGAAACATCTGTGCATTAGTTGGTTTAAAGGAGGCATCAGCAGGAGAAACAATCTGTTCTCCAGATAAAATTATAGAGCCATTTGAAGCAATAACCCACATAAGTGAGCCAGTTATTACAGTAGCTATTGAAGCAAAGAACACAAAAGATTTACCAAAATTAATTGAAGTTTTAAGACAAGTAGCAAGGGAAGACCCAACTGTCAGAGTTGAAATTAATGAAGAAACAGGAGAACACTTATTAAGTGGAATGGGAGAGTTACACATTGAAATTATAACAAAGCTTAAAATTGAGAGAGATGCAGGAATTCCTGTTGAAGTTGGACAACCAATAGTAGTTTATAGAGAAACAGTAACAGGAAAATCACCAATAGTTGAGAGTAAATCTCCAAACAAGCATAACAAACTATACTTCGTAGTTGAGCCATTAGAGGAGGGAGTATTACAAGCATATAAAGAAGGTAAAATACCAGATGTAGATACCAAGAGAAAGTTAGATGATAAAATTGTTCAAGAGTTAATCAAGGCTGGAATGGATCCAGAAGAGGCTAAAAGAGTAATGTGCATCTATGAAGGTAATGTCTTAGTAAATATGACAAGAGGTATTGTTCATTTAGATGAAGTTAAGGAATTAATTATTCAAGGATTCAAAGAGGCTATGAGAAATGGACCATTAGCTGGTGAAAAATGTCAAGGAGTTAAAGTTAAGTTAATAGATGCAGTATTACACGAGGATGCAATTCACAGAGGTCCAGCACAAATTATTCCAGCGGCAAGATTTGGTATCAGAGATGCAATGATGCAAGCAAATCCAGTATTGTTAGAGCCAATACAATATGTATATATTAATACCCCACAGGACTATATGGGAGCTGCAATGAGAGAAATTAGCAATAGAAGAGGACAGATATTAGATATGGAACAGGAAGGAGATATGACAATAATTAAAGCTAAGTGTCCAGTTGCAGAGATGTTTGGATTTGCAGGGGCTATTAGAGGAGCTACCCAAGGAAGATGTCTATGGAGTATAGAGTTTGCAGGATATGAGAGAGTTCCAAGAGAAATGCAAGAGCAATTAATTAGACAGATTAGAGAAAGAAAAGGTCTTAAAACAGAGTAATTTTTAATATTTCTTTAAATAATATTTTTAAGATTTTATTATAACTAAACCAAAAGATATATATACCCCTTAACTAATATTTATATCACCACAAACCACAAATTGTGTATTCTTATTCCAACTTTGTTAAGTTAAACTTAACACCATTTTGGCAAAAAATAAAAGAAAAATTGGTGATAAAATATGGCAAAGCAAAAACCAGTATTAAATGTAGCATTTATTGGACACGTTGATGCAGGTAAGTCAACAACTGTTGGAAGATTATTATACGACAGTGGAGCAATTGATCCACAGTTATTAGAAAAATTAAGAAGAGAAGCTCAAGAAAGAGGTAAGGCAGGATTCGAGTTTGCTTATGTTATGGACAACTTAAAAGAAGAAAGAGAAAGAGGAGTTACAATTGATGTAGCTCACAAAAAATTCGAAACTAAAAAATATGAAATTACAATCGTTGATTGTCCAGGTCACAGAGACTTCATTAAAAACATGATTACAGGAGCTTCACAAGCTGATGCAGCAGTTTTAGTCGTTGATGTTAACGATGCTAAAACTGGAATTCAACCACAAACAAGAGAACACATGTTTTTAGCAAGAACATTAGGTATAAAACAAATTGTAGTTGCAATTAACAAAATGGATACAGTTAATTACAGTCAAGAAGAATACGAAAAAATGAAAAAAATGTTATCAGAGCAATTATTAAGAGTATTAGGATATAATCCAGATCAAATTGACTTTATTCCAACAGCAGCCTTAAAAGGAGACAACATTGTTAAGAGATCAGAAAACATGCCATGGTATAAAGGGCCTACATTAGTTGAGGCATTAGATAAGTTCCAACCACCAGAAAAACCTGTCAACTTACCATTAAGAATTCCAATTCAAGATGTCTATTCAATTACAGGAGTAGGAACTGTTCCAGTTGGAAGAGTAGAAACTGGTATTTTAAGACCAGGAGATAAAGTTGTATTCGAACCAGCTGGTGTCCAAGGAGAAGTTAAGTCTATTGAAATGCACCACGAGCCAATTCAGCAAGCAGAGCCTGGAGATAACATTGGATTTAACGTTAGAGGAGTTAGTAAGAAAGACATCAAAAGAGGAGACGTTTGCGGACATCCAGACAATCCGCCAACAGTTGCAGAGGAATTCACAGCTCAAATCGTTGTCTTACAACACCCAACTGCAATTACTGTTGGTTACACACCTGTCTTCCACGCACACACAGCACAAGTTGCATGTACATTCGTTGAGTTATTGAAGAAATTAGACCCAAGAACTGGACAAGTTATTGAAGAAAATCCACAGTTCTTAAAGACAGGTGATGCAGCAGTTGTTAGAATTAAACCAACAAAACCAATGGTTATTGAAAATGTCAGAGAAATTCCACAGTTAGGAAGATTCGCTATTAGAGATATGGGAATGACAATCGCTGCTGGTATGGCAATTGATGTTAAACCTAAGAACAAATAAATTTTTTAAACCTTTTTAATTAACTTTTTTTATTTTTTTTGTATTTTAAATTATTATAAAAGGGGATAATGTATGCAAAGAGCAAGAATTAAGTTATCCAGCACAGATCATGTAATTTTAGATGAAATATGTAGGCAAATAAAAGAGATTGCAGAGAAAACTGGAGTTGATATTTCAGGACCAATTCCATTACCTACAAAAGTATTAAAAGTTGTTACAAGAAAGAGTCCAGATGGAGAAGGATCATCAACTTTTGACAGATGGACTTTAAGAATCCATAAAAGATTGATTGACATTGATGCAGATGAAAGAGCTTTAAGACACATTATGAAAATAAAAATTCCTGACAATGTTCAAATAGAGATACAATTTAGATAAAACGGTCTTTTTTAAAATAATATAGTACCATAAGTCATTTTGCGTTGCAATCTGAAAAGTGAGGATTGCAATGACTTCTCTATTTTTCATACAGTTTTTTATACAATCTTACTCTTTCATTAATTTTCTTTTTTATTTCATCAACACCTATTCCTTTTTTTAATATCGCTGGAACTATAAATTTCCACTGATGCCAAGGAGGTTGGCATTTTAAATACTCGCAAATACTATCTAAAATTTCATCCCACTTTTCTTTTTTTATTTTGTCCATTTTATTGGCCACAAGAATAGGACTTATTTTTAAATCTGTTATAAAATCAAACATCTCTAAATCAATTGGAATCTCCCCTCTTTTATCCCATCTTTCCACTATTTCAATGAATGGTTTTGTATCTATTATTTGAACTGCTGCAGCTATTTCATCAGCATGATTTTCTATGTAATGAACAATCTCATCTTTAATTTTTTCTTGAACTTTTTTTGGAATTCCAGCCATATGTCCAAAGCCAGGCATATCAACCAATATATAATCTCCCATATCATACTCATTAATTTTTAATGTTACTCCTGGCTTTTTTCCTACTTTAACATCTTTTCTACCAGTAATTAATCGAACAAAAGTCGATTTTCCTACATTACTTCTACCAATAACTATAACTTTTGGTTTTTTCTTTTTTTCATATTTTTCTTTTAAATTTTTGTATTTTTCAAAAAAATTATTCATATCTATCCCTT
>Ga0256831_1001474_pt1 | contig 12374 bp, 10 predicted proteins | sample 132544metaG_FD_189087 | JGI IMG/M metagenome (GOLD analysis project Ga0256831, IMG submission 189087) | Hydrothermal vent microbial communities from Lau Basin, Pacific Ocean - 132-544 | ecosystem: Environmental > Aquatic > Marine > Hydrothermal vents | place: Pacific Ocean: Lau Basin | collected... | reverse complement strand
CTTTTACGAGGGAGAGATAGCAGACAGAATAGAAGAGATTTCCGTAAAAAGGAACGGACTTATAAGGAAGGAAGACCTTGAAAGATATAAAACTATTGAGAGGAGACCGATAAAGGTTTCATTTAAGGAGTTTACAGTTTTCACAAACCCTCCCCCCTCTTCCGGCGGAATTCTTATAGGGTTTACGATAGAGCTCCTCTCAGAGGTTGAACTGAAGGAGTGGGGAAGTATCCTCCACGCCGGAGCCCTCATAGAGGCAATGAGAACCACGGGAAAGTTCAGAAAAGACTTTATAAACCGGAACATCCACAGCGAAGAGCTTGAAAAACTCTTAGCTGATACAGATATACTCAGCTCCTACAAAACCCTCTTTAAGAGCAAGCTGAACCTGTGGGGAAACACAACCCACATAAGCGTTTTTGACTCTGAAGGTAACGGTGTTTCTGTAACAACCACAAACGGTGAAGGCTCCGGAGTGGTTATTCCGGGAACCGGAGTTATGCTCAACAACATGCTTGGAGAGGAAGACCTGAACCCCTTTGGCTTCTTCAGGTGGCCTCCTTACGTAAGGCTGCCGTCTATGATGTCTCCAACGGCCGTTTTTAAGGGAGAAAAACCCCTGCTTCTTCTTGGAAGTGCAGGAAGCAACAGGATAAGGAGTGCCATTGTTCAAACGGTTCTCAACAGCCTCGTTTTCAAAATGGAACCGGAGGAGAGCGTGGGAGCTCCCCGCCTCCACTACGAAAACGGCGAAGTCTTCTTAGAACCGGGATTTCCTGAAGAAACCGTTTCTGAAATTAAGAGGCACTACAGAACAACCCTCTTCAGGGAGAAGAGCCTCTTCTTCGGCGGAGTTCAACTGGTAACTTCAGACTTTAAAGGAGCCGGAGATCCGAGGCGAGGAGGAATGGCTATCAAAATTTTATGATTTTCGTAATTTATAATAGTCTTACTAATCGGACTACTTGTGACTTATTATATAATTGAATTAGACCAACTTTTGGAGGGAGGAGATGCTTGAAGAGACAGTATTTGCAAAGGAAATAGAAAAATACGAACTTTTTCACTCAAAGGTTTTAAGACTAATAAAACGCTCTAAATTTTCTAAAGAAAAGCTCTACTTACTCCTAATTAAATTTGTTCCTTTAGAAACGGTAAATTACTTTTCCAAAGAAGTAGCAGAATCTGTTATAAACTCTTTCCGCCCTAATGATCCTATATGTAAGTTCTCTAACGATCTGTTTTTAGTTGCAGTTATAACAACGGCATCCATACCCATTGAAATATTTGAATCCCGTTTAGAAAAAAAATTGAGAAGTTTCTATATTAGAAATATTAAATTTTCTTTGTCTTTCGCTATATCACCTTATGAATCAACAAACTACCTGTCTTTGCTTAAAATAGCTCATAACAGACTAAAAGAAAAACAAAGCATTAAAGACAAAACTGTAGTATAATAATTATGTTTAATAATTGGGGGATACAGATGAAAAAACTCCTTCCATTACTTCTACTTTTTCCTTCTTCATTTGCCTACGGCTTTGTCTTAGATAACGCTGAATTTGGAGTATACAATCCTAATCCTTCCGGTTTCATCAGGGATGTTTATCAAAAAGACTCTATCAATGTAGACAGTGACCTTCACCTTTCCTCAAAAACGTCTATCTTAGTCAATTATTCTGCAGAAAACCTTCCCTTCATCCCAGACTTCAGGATTTCCTACACAAAGCTTCACTTCCACGGGTCAGGTCTGGCTTCTAAAGACTTTAAATACAAGGACGTTGAGGTAAAAAAAGGAGAACCGATATCATCAAGGTGGGATTTTGAAAACATTAGCTTAACTTTTTACTATCAACCCGTTAACTACTTTAACAATGATTATTTTAAAACCGAAATAGGGATAACTACCGACTTTGTGAATTCAGATTTTGAAATAAAAAATGAAAAATATATAAACAGAGCGAACGAAAGTATTGGAGCGTTTATACCAACATTACATCTGTACTTTGAATTTCAGCCTGAATATAATTTTAGCTTATATTTAAGTTTTGAGGGACTGAGTTTTACAGAACAGAAAAGAAAAATGTTCCTTCCAGGAGTAAAATACTATATTAACAGTCAGTTATACTTGAGTAGTGGATTTAAATATGAAAAAATAAAAGTCAGGGATCATAATGCTACAGATTTTGATATCTTAACTAAAGGTTACTTTTTAAAAGTGGGGATAATATGGTAGGGGAAAAAATAAAAGTTTCTCTACTGTTCAAAAATAACTTTGTTGAGAATCTGTTGAGATACTATCTTTTTAATGAGTTATTAGATCTGGCAGAAGTTGTAGACAACTGGAGAGAAGCAGATATTGTTATTGTAGGTCCAAATTACCTAATGAGTTCATATAGCGAAGCACTAAAGATAATAAAAGAATACGAGAAAAAAACTTTACTTGTAGACTTTGATTTTGAGGAAGAAGAACTGTTGATTCTTCTTCACATTCTTCCAGTTAAAGGAATTATTTACAAAGATATGGAAGCGAACAAGCTAAGAAAATGTTTACAAGTAGTCAGTAGAGGAGAAGTCTGGATAAAAAGGACAACTTTTGAGAAGTTCCTTAAAAAAGAAATTTCTATAACCTCACTGACTCTTAAAGAGCTCACCGTTATCCACTACCTGCTGCAGGGTTTAACAAACAAAGAAATAGGAAAAGAGATGAATGTAACTGAGCAAACAGTCAAACATCACATAAACTCAATCCTTAAGAAGATAAAAAAACGTAATAGAGTAGACATTATCTTGAGCTTTCACAGGTTTAAAAAACTGATAGAGCTTATGCTCAAGGAGGAGTCTGCTCTTGCTCAGACGTAGAGCTGGAAAGCTAATAACTGTCGGACTCCTTCTAATTCCCTGTTTTGCTGCTTACTCTAAAGAAGAGAGGTACTACTGTGTTCAAGTAATGTCAACCAAAAGTTATACACATAGGTTAGAAAAGTTTTTCTACCTCTTAAAAGGATTTCCAAATAGGCGAGTTGAGAAAATCAAAAACTACTATACTCTCAGAATTGGTTTATGGAAAAACAGGCAAGAAGCTGAGAAGTTTTACCATATCCTCAAAAGGAGATTTCCAGGAGCACTCCTTAGAACCTGCTACAAGATTCCGTCCCGCTGGGTTTTGCCGAAAGGTTTTTCGTTCCACCGTTCTTCAGTTAAAACCGGCAAAGCGATAAAACAGAATAGCAGAGAAGAAGAGGGACAAGTAAATTATGGAAAACTGGCAAGACAATGTTACCTATCTTACAATCCCGTATCCCCAGAGTTCAAAGCCTTTAAGTTTCCCCAAACGAGAGTAAAGAAAGGAAGCAGGATTCACTTTCAAACAGGAATGTCTTTCAACTCACTTCTCTTTGAAGACCACACTTTTCTCAGAGAATCACTTTCTTTAGAAAATAACAGGGGAAAGTTGGGAATTTCTCTAATCAAGAAGAAAAAAACCAGGTATCGCCTATACGTCCCAGAGCTTACGGTTCTCAATAAACCCCTCGATACTACGCAGCTTTTAACTGTTAAGTTAGGAATTCTGAAGAGAAAAACTTACATTGAAAACCTATCGGCTCCTTCTATTTCCCTGTCGTGGAGCAGTTTTCCATCTTCAGGAGAGCTTTCTCTTGGTTATGCTGTAAGAAACGGCTACAACGACCTGGATCTGCGAAATCTCCTTTTCGTCTCTCTTTACCTGAATTACAGATTTACCCCTAGAATTTCAACATCAACCTTACTACTAACGGAAAATTTAATTGGCAGGAAGTTAAGCTTCTATCCTTTTAAAGAAAGAACCTGGTTTTCTGTAGAAGGAAGATATGGTAATTTAGGTTCAATTGCTCTCTTCACATCCAGCAGAGGAGGATATCTAGCTGATATTACACTCCTTCCTCATATAATAAAACCCCAAAAGGTAATTTTGGGCCTATCAGTAGACAAAAACCTACCATTTCCCTTAACGTCAAAGGGAAAGCTTCATACAGAAATGGGAAATGACTACCTATTTAACCTGGATTCTTTAAACCTACAAAGAGTATTCCTAAAGCTATCATCAAAAAAAAGCGGAGTATCTTTGAATCTATACAGAATCTCTTCAAAGGAAAGCATTTTAGGAGAGAAGTTTTACAATTTCAGAAAAACCGGTTTCCTCGGATTTAGCTTCGGCGGCTTCTACAGATTATCCTTCAAAAATATTGATTTAAACTTCTATGGAGGTATATTTTTACCGGGAACCGTTTTCTCCGACAGGAGCGTTAAAGCTTCAGGAGGTTTTAACTTAAGAGGAATCTGGTGAGAATTCTCTTATTATCCCTGCTGATACTTCCGTTAGTGAGTTCGTGTCTTTCCAACCAGATTTGTCAATGCCTACAAGGTAGAATCAAGGAGCCTAAAGTAGTTGAGTCTGCAGCAAAGAAGTACTCCAAAAAGGGATTTAAAGAGGGGGATTTCTGTTACGGCTACATTCTTTTGAAGGAAAAAAAACCTGACAAGGCTCTGCCTTACTTACTGAGAGCTTATAAAAAAGGTTTTAAGAGGGCTTCCTACTTTATAGGGAAAGTTTACGAAATGCTTGGAGACAAGAAGAAAGCTTCTTACTGGTACTTTAAAGCAATAGAGGAAGGAAATATAAATAGAAATTTCTTCACAACGACACAGTACATATCAAAATCTCAGTTAAACGAGCTCTACAGCATTGGAAGGCAGCACCCGGTAATCTACCTTTACTTAGGAGATTACTTTTTCAGGGCTGAGCTTTACGAAGCCGCCCTCTACTATTATCAGTTGGCAATCCGTTACGGTTTTGATAGGGCGAAGCTCATGGCCGGCCTTTCACTCTACAGGTTGGGAAATAAGAAAGAGGCTTTGAACACTCTCTACTCCATCTACAGAGAGGGTAATAAGGAGGGAGCAGAGGCTATCGCTCTTTTAATTGAAAGAGAGGCCGACCTTTTAGGGGGCTGTACCGTTTTAAACGCTAAAACTCCTGAGGACTTTGTAAGAAAGAGGGCAGAAGTCTTTAAGGAAAAAAAAGAGCTCTACACCCTGTCTGCAAAGTTCTACAGACTTGCGTCAGACGAGAAGAGCTCCCTCAGAGCCCTTAAAAGAGCGGAGTTCTACTCTCCAGGTAAGAAGGGGAAGGAACTCCTCCCCTCGGGCTTGAAGGCAGATTCCCTCTCCTACGGTGAGCTGAAAGAGCTCTGCCGGAGGGGTGAGGAGTGGGCGGAGCTCCTTCTTGCAGAGAAGAGGGGAAAAGACTTTTTAAAAGCCGCTGAAGAGTTTTACAGAGCTTTTGGATTTAAGCTTAAACAGTAATCGTTATTAATAACCGATAAATGTATTTTCCAGTGCTTCTCTTATATATTTCAGATAGAAAGAATTTTCAGTTAGGGTTGACTTTATCAGTAACTATTCCTATCTTTCCCGTCAGAAAAAGCAGAATAGGGTAAAAAAAGCTGGAATTCAGGCGGAAGTATTAAGGAAAATTAAACTAAAGTTCTTAACATGAGTTCGCAACCAAAAATATAAAAAAATTTGAACCTTTAAGGAATTCACAATATTAATACCTCCTCCTATTATTACAGGTGAGGGATGATAAAAATCCCTCAAAACCCAAATCAAAGGCTAAGGAGGAGGTATCATGGGCATCAGAAGGCATCTCAAAGCAACCCTCGGGCTACTTGCAGTAGGTAGCGTAGCTTTTGCAGGAGCTGCGCACGCCGACAACTCTGTAGTTGATGTTCAGCAAAATGCTTCAGGAAAGGCCCAGTTCGTAAAGCAGAAGGACGGTTCAGAGCAGTTTGAAATTGGTGGTGATAGCAACGTACTCCTTGTTAAGCAAACTGGCAAGGACGTAACCCTTGAAGGTTCTATGACAGGGGGTAACAACAACGTAGGAAACATCGTTAACGGTTCAAAAGAATACCTCAAAATGACAGCAAACGACGGCTCTAACGACTACGACATTGACTTTAAACTCAACCAGGATGGAAGTGATGCTATCAACGTAACATCTGTTAACCTTACTTCTCAAGACGGTGGCGGAAGCAAGAAAGGGGAGATTGACGCAGCAGGAGACATCAACCTTACAGTAACACAAAACGCTGGTGCTAACACAATAAATGTTGGCTACGTTAAGTCAGCAGCTGCAATGACAGGAAACGTAACACAGCAAGATGGTGCTACGCTGAACCTCAAGTATGTAGAAACAACAAGCGGTAACATGGACTTTACCGTAAATCAAAGTGGCGGTGCTTCCAACAGGATAACATTAGGTGACGATATTGCTCCTGTTAAAGCTGGTAGCCTTGAAGCAAAAATTACTCAGCAGACAGGAGATTCCAACGCAGTTAATCTCTACGACTTCAACGTTGGTGGAAAGCTTACAATAAAAGGCTATAGCGACGATACTCTTACACAGGATGGTGGAAGTAACACAGTTCTCATGCACGATGTAGATTCAGCGGCTGACACAGAAGTAGCTATAGACCAGTCTAACGATTCTAACCAGATTCACGTAGATAAAATAGACGCATCAGCTGGTGCGATTACTTTCAAAGTTAACCAAGAAAATGGCGGTAACGTTGTTGATGTAGCTAACCTTACTTCAGATTCAGCTGATGTAAGTGCTGATATCAACCAGACAGGTGGAGGCGACTCATTCATAGTTGATACACAAGTTAAAGCTAACGACGATGTAACTATAAGCGCTACTCAGTCTGGTAGCTCTGACTCCGTTGATCTTAACACCGTAACTTCTAACTCAGGCAAGGCTCAGCTCACATTCACCCAGAGCGGTTCCAGTGATACTGTAAGTATGGATACAGTTACTGCTGAGAAAGATGTAACAATGAATATTACACAGTCTGCAGCATCCGATAAGGTAGATATTAAGAAGGTTACCTCTTCTGACGATGCTGTAGATATCACAGTAGACCAGAGCTCTTCAAACAGTGAGTTCATCATAGCTGATGAGGTAAGCGCTAAGAACAAGGTTACAATTGACGTAACACAGGAGAATGGAGACTCCAACAAGCTCAAAGTTAACGACATTAAGTCTACAAACGGAGCTGTTGACTTTGAAGTTGTTATGAGCGGAAGCAACAACTCTATGGGTGGAATTGACGTAGGCTCTGATGCTAACGGGCTTGCTGCTAACTACGATGCTGGTCTTGTCCAAGAAGCCGGAGACAATGCAACCCTCAAAGCTCACATTTATGGAGATCAAAATACTGTAGCTCTCAAGCAGGTTGCTGGAACAACAGCTGACTTTTACCTTGACATTGGTTCTTCCGGCAGCACTGTAAACAACAACGAAGTTGATGTTTACCAGAATGCCAGCACATCTGCATACGCTGATATTGACATTACTGGCTCCAACAACACACTCAAGCTCTACCAGACAAGCTCCGGTGCTAACGTCTACGCTGATATTGACATTACTTCCAGCGGTAATACAATTGCTATTACACAGAAAGCTGGAGCTGAAGGTGCATCATATGTCAAGGTTTACTAAGAGCCTGTTAAAATTAAGAAGGGGGGGCTTAGCCCCCCTTTTTTTTATTCCTATTATTGTTTTAATTCTCTCTATTTCAGCCAAACCACAATCAGAAGTAGGTTATCTGATTGTTGATCATACGAAAACTCCGTGGGGACACAGATTTTATAAAACTTTTTCAGAGGTGTGGAAACCACCTAAAGGGATTGACGGATACTTCATAATTATCAAGGAAGAAAGACCGTCTTTTAAACAGAGCTGGATAGTTGTGTCTGTAGGTGATAACATCTATAATAGAGTTGTTTATGTAAAATTACTTAAACCTACTACTGCCGACTTTGATATGCAGAGATATGCAGTATCAGCATCAAAACGTGTTTTAGAGTTTCTGTTATCTGATTTTCTAAGAATTAAAAATCTAGAAAACCAAATGTAAGGAGGCAGAATGAAAAAGGTAAAAATCATAAATTTTCTAATGGGTATACTAACGCTTAGTACTGCTGCTTCTGCGTCTACTTTAACTTATAAGTTTCTCATACCAGCTTTTGGCGGAGACCCTAATTATTTCTACACCTTTAAGTCAGAGGCCGATGCTCAGAACATCTACCATGCACCTTCAAAACCAACCCCTAAAACGTCAGCTTTGGAAGATTTCAAAAATAGATTGCAGTATTTAATTCTAAGCAAACTGGCTTCTAAAATTGCAAATGCCGCTTTTGGAGAAGAACAGCTAAATCCTGGAACATATGAAATAGGCAACTTCCAAATTCAAGTCGTACCATCAGAAACAGAGATCCAAGTTCATTTGATAGATACAACTACAGGTAACGAAACTACAGTTGAAGTACCAATGTACAAATAGTAGAATTCTTCCAAATTAACAGGGGGTAGTTAAGTGACAACCTTAGGACGAAAAACTTTAGGAGGATTGTTATGTCTTTTTTTAGCATCTTTAACGGGATGTACTTACGCTCCCCCTACAACCCACGTTCCTATGACTGTTCAGCCTCCAAAAGTAGATGAAGAACCCCCTGTTCACAGTCTTCTCCAGTTCTTACCTCCTCCCAAAGAGGTAATTCCAGTAGCAATCTATAACTTCAGAGACAAAACTGGCCAGTACAAGGTTTATAACAACATAAGCACTTTCTCCACGGCCGTAACTCAAGGAGCTGCATCAATTCTAATAAAGGCCTGTTACGACAGCGGCTGGTTTTTACCAGTTGAGAGAGAAAACCTCGCAGACGTTTTAACTGAAAGAAGGATAATAAGGAACGCTATAGAACAAGAGCTGAGAAAGAAGGGATTGAAGCCCAAAGGAGATATCCTCCCCCCTCTTAAATTTGCCCCCATTATACTTACTGGCGGAATAATAGGTTACGACACGGATGTAGTAACAGGAGGTTTTGGAGCCCGTTACTTTGGTGTTGGGGGCTCAACAAAACTAAGGAGAGATAGGGTAACTGTTTACCTAAGGGCCGTGGCCGCAAAAACGGGAGAGGTTCTCCTTACTGTAACTGCAACAAAAACAATTCTATCGCGGGAAATAGACGTAAACGCCTTCAAATACGTAAAGTGGAAAAGACTGTTTGAACTGGAAACGGGGGTAACGACGAACGAACCTGCTCTCTACGCTCTTCAGGGGGCTATTGAAAAGGCAGTCTATGCCCTTATAATTGAAGGTATAGCAAAAGGTTACTGGCAGCCGAAAAATCCGAAAGATATCTACTCACCGGTTGTTCAGGAGTACTTTAAAACGAAAGTTGACCAGATTAAAGAGGAAGAAGACAACCTGAGGAAGATACTCGGAAGAGACTTCACAGAAAAAGAAATAAGAGAATATTTAAAGAGAATAAAACAGGAAAGGGGACTTGTTGTCTGGTTTGAAGGAGACAAAGTTAAGAAAAAATAACGGCGGGTGAGAAAATGGAAGATAAACAGTTTAAGTTTATTTTCTCTGCTGTTGCTAAAGACGATATTTCCCAGTTATCAAAGTTGATAGAAAAGGGAATTCCACTGAACGTTTCTGATGAAAAGGGGATAACTCCCGTTCACGTTGCTGCCAAAAAGGGGGCTCTGAATAGCCTACAGGTTTTTAGAAATCTCGGTTTTGATTTAAACGTTCCTGATGTTAAAGGAAGAACACCTGCACACTACGCTGCAGCTGCAGGAAACCTGAAGGTTCTGGAGTTCCTCTCCTCTGCTAATGTTGATCTGCGCAGAGGAGACAAAGAGGGGAGAACGCCTCTACACTATGCGGCTGCTGCAGGTGAGCTTGAAGCTATTGAATTTCTGGTAAAAGCCGGTTGTAGTATTAACTCTGTTGACGCAGAGGGAAGAACTCCTCTTCACTATGCCGTTTCAAAAGGACACCTTGAGACGGCTGTTAAGCTGATAGACCTGGGAGCAGACGTTGACAGAGGGGACTCATTGGGGAAAACTCCCCTTCACTACGCCGTTGAGAAAGGAGACCTCTCGCTTGTAAACCTCCTCCTTGAAAGAGGTGCCACTTCGGAAGCCCAGGACAGTTTTGGGAAAACGGCTCTCCACTATGCCATAGAGGAGGGAAACGCTGCTCTTGTTAAGCAATTTCACTTTCTGAAGAACATTCCTACGAGGGAGGATGTTTACCCCATACACCTTGCCGTTGAAACTGGCAGGAAAGACATCTTCAGGTTGCTCGTTGAGTTGGGAGCAGAGTTAAATGTTAGAGATAACTTAGGAAAGACCCCTCTTCACTATGCTGTTGTAACCGGGAATAGAGAGATTATTGAGGAACTCCTTAAAAAAGGAGCTTCAATTTCAGAGACAGACAAGTTCGGGAAAACCCCCGTTCACTACGCCATAGCCAACAGGAATACTGAAGCTCTGAGACTTTTCCTTTCAGTTATTGATAAGGAAACGTTAAAAGGCAAAGGGCTACTCCACGAGGCTGCTTCTCTCAACGAAGCAGACGTTGTAAGGTTTTTGGTTGAAAAACTCGGTTTTGACGTTAACGAGAGGGATGGAGAAGGAAGAACACCCCTTCACCACGCTGCAATGAAGGACGCCTTTGAAGCGGCTTCAGTTCTTCTTGAGTTAGGAGCCGATGTAAGGACAAGAGATAGTTTTGGCGGCATTCCACTCCACTACGCAGCTGCAAACAACAGCATTAGGCTTTTAGAACTCTTTCTAAAGTTAGGAGTTGATATAAACGAGAAGAACGACTTTGGGAGGACTCCCCTCCACTATGCTGTTATTAACGAAGCTGAGAAGTCCCTCTCCTACCTGATTGAACATGGTGCAGACGTCAACGTTCAGGATAAAACCGGGAAAACTCCCCTCCACTACGCCGTTGAGAAAGGTAGAGCAGATTTTGTAGAACTCCTCTGTAAGCACGGTGCCAATCCAAACCTTAAAGACGAGAAAGGCTTAACCTCTCTACACTACGCTGCAGGTTTAAACTTTGCTGAAGCTGTTAAAATTCTGGTAAGGTGCGGTGCTGATAAGGAAGTTCGGGATACCGACGGAAGGACTCCTCTTCACCACGCTGCTACTACAGGTGCTGTGGATGCAGCCCAGGCGCTGATTGAAGCAGGTGCAGATGTAAAGGTCAGGGACAAGTTTGGAGGAACGCCTATCCACTACGCAGCTGCAAACAACAGCGTTAAAATTCTGGAGCTCCTATTCAGAAGTGGTGCGGAGATTGAAGAGAAGAACGAATTTGGCAGAACACCTATTCACTACGCCGTTGTTAAGGGAGCGAAAGAAGCTGTTGAGCGTCTTATAAACCTTGGAGCAGATGTTAATGCTCAGGATAATCAGGGTAAAACAGCTCTACACTTTGCCGTTGAAGGCCAACATTTAGATCTTTTAGAGGTACTGCTTTCTGCCGGTGCCAGGGTGAACATTCCCGACAACGAAGGAGTAACCCCTTTACAGCTGGCAGTTAAGAACAATGCCGTTCCTGTACTTGATAGATTTTTAAGGCTCGGGGTGGACTTTAATTATAGAGGAGAACACCAGAGAACCCTTCTCCATGACGCTGCCCTTTACAACGCCGTTGATTCAATAAAGTTCCTCGTTGAAGATGCCGGTATACCTGTTGACGTTAAGGATGAGTTTGGCAGGACACCTCTAAGTCTAACCACGAAGAATGACGCAATAGAGGCGGCTCGCCTCCTTGCCGATTTCGGAGCGAATCTTGAAGCAACTGATAATTACGGCAAGAGAATAACCCATTACTGCGGTATCCATAATGCTTTTATGATAGCAGAGATGGTTCTGGAAGCAGGAGCGGACGTTAATGCCAGAGATTTCCTCAAGAAAACCCCTCTTCACTACGCTGCTGTTAGCAATGGAGCAGAAGTTGCAGAGGTTTTTCTGAAAGCAGGGGCAAACCCCCTTGCTGAGGATTCGGGTAAGGTGAGTCCTCTCAAAGAAGCTGTTGAGGATAGGAAGTTCAAAGTCCTGAAAGTTATTGCTAAGTATCTTCCTGATGAGTAGTTAAAGGGCCTGGAGGAGCTTTTCCTTTAGCTCCTCCAGTTTGTTAGTGTCTGTTACTTTCTCATAGTTTATGTCTGTTATGTAAAAGCTGTCTATTACTCTGTTTCCTTCCGTAGTTATTATTGCTCTTCTAAGCCTTGTGTTGAAATCAAGGAGTATTTTCGTTATCGTGTAGAGAACTCCAAGCCTGTCGGCAGTTGAAACCTCAACAATTGTAAACTTGTCTGAAGTTCTGTTGTCTATCTTCACTTTTGTTTCAGGCAGAGGAACGTTCCTCCTGAAGGTCTTAGGCTTTAGTAGATTCCCTAACTCTTCAACGTTAACTCTGCCGGCGTAGAGGTCTGAAATCATCCGCTCAATCTCT
>Ga0256831_1001473_pt1 | contig 12381 bp, 11 predicted proteins | sample 132544metaG_FD_189087 | JGI IMG/M metagenome (GOLD analysis project Ga0256831, IMG submission 189087) | Hydrothermal vent microbial communities from Lau Basin, Pacific Ocean - 132-544 | ecosystem: Environmental > Aquatic > Marine > Hydrothermal vents | place: Pacific Ocean: Lau Basin | collected... | reverse complement strand
ACCAATGAGAGCCGTAGAGGTGGCAAAAGTGAGCAAAAAACAGGAAGAAGAATGGCGAGCTGAAGACGACATGCGGACGCTGTTACGTGCAGCCAAGATCAAAAAGGACAAGAAACGCATGGCCGCTGTCGCCAAAATGGCGAAGGCCAGGTTAACAGAAATGGCGTCGCTTGCCAAAGAGTAGCGAGTTTCGCCCTGTCGGTTGGCGATGAAACCGACCCGGTGACCGTCTACCGGATTGAAGTGGCGAGCATTACAACGGAGGAACAATGAACGAGACAGACATGCTTTTGGACGAAGGCCATGAAACAGAGATGACAGAAGAGGAACTTGCAGAAGCCCGTGGAGACTTTGTTGAGGAACCTGACCAGGAAGACGCCGGTGACGATGAGCTTTCCGAAGATGACATCAACTCCCTGGCTGATCTGGCAGGTTCTGCGGCAACCGATGATGACGGAGGGGGAGAAACCGCAGATGGTGATGATGTTGAGGGTGGTGAAGAAGACTCTTCCGAAAGCGCTGACAAGAACGAGAGAGATAATGCCGACAACAAAGGCGATCAACATCCTGAAACGGTGCCGTATCAAAGGTTCTCCTACAAGGTAAAGGAGCACAACCAGCTCAAGGCGCAGTTCAATGAGCTTCAGGAACAGCACAAATCACTGCTTGACCTGTTTAACAAATCAATGGCCGGCAAGGGGCAGGCCGACCAAGGAGGCGATGCCGGGTCAAACGATGCTGGCGGCGCCACGGATGAATTTAACCTTGAGGAAAAGCTGGTTGAACACTCTGAAGCCGTTGCCAACGGCGACGTTGAAGAGGCGTCAAGGTTGATGAAGGAGATCATCGACAACCAGGTCAATATGTCGAAGAACATGACGGCCCAGGCAATCAGGGAATATGAGGCCGGGCTTGAACAAAAGTCTGCAGAGTCTTTTGTAAAAGAAATACTCAGCGAGCACGAAGATTTTTTCAAGGATCCTGTCCAGCTCAAGGCGTTTGATAGCCTCAAAATTAGCCTCATCACTGAAGACGGATACTCTCTTAAAGATGCTCTTGTCGCGGCGGAAAAGGCTTTTTTTGGAGAAAAAGAAACTGGTGGCGATCCCAAAAAGACAGAAACTGATGATGCCAACGACCTGAGAGCAAAGGCCCTGGCCGCCCAGAAGAAGAAAGCCATTGATCGTAATGCAGACGCCTCAAAACGGCAGCCACCTACAACCGCAGCCGCCGGGCATGGTCAGCGCGGTAAAGCGACAAAGAAAGGGGCACTCGCTTTTTCAGAAAAAGAATACGCCCAAATGACCGAGGAAGAAAAAGCCGAGGCAAGGGGAGATGTTTTATAGCGCCGAACTCGCTTTTAAATAGTTCCATGGCCTTTCATGGATTGTGCCAAAAACAATCAATGAGTTTCGTTCCGGTAAACGTAATTGCCGATCTTCCGGTCATGTCAAGACCGTAAAAACTGGCACAAGAAACCTTTTTTGTGAACGTTTTTATGGAGATTTATCATCATGGCATCTACAAATTTTGCTGGACTGACCAGCGAACAGAAAACCTACTGGAAGCGGGACATCTGGACCTACATGCGGAATGAGGCCTTTATTTCGCGCCTCATGTCAAAATCTACCAATGCACCCATTCAGCACATTACCGACCTAACCAAGGATGAAAAAGGTACCCGTGCCCTTATGTTCCTTGTCGCCGACCTGCAGGGACGCGGCGTGGTCAATGATAACGAGCGCGAGGGAAACGAGGAGGCCCTACAAAGTTATGAAACTGAAATCAACATGGGGCTCATTTCTCATCAGGTCCGGAATAAGGGCAAGCTGAGTGACCAGAACCATGTAATTCGGTTCAGGAAGACTGCTCGTGACCGCCTGAAACAGTGGCTTGCCGATTCCGTTGACATCATGGCGTTTCTTACCCTGTCCGGTATCGGATATGAGTACAACCTGGACGGCTCCACGGTAAACCCGGCCGAAAACGAATGGACACAGCTTGTTTTTGCCGCTGACGTTACCCCTCCGTCTGCCGGCCGTCATGTTCGATTTGACGGGTCCAGCCTCCAGACCGGCGACACCAGCGCAATTACCGCAGGGCATACTCCCAAATACGGGATGCTTGTTGATCTGCGCGCCTATGCGAAGACCACCCACCTGAAACCAATCCGGGTAGGTGGAAAGGAATACTACCAGTATGTGTGCGATCCCCGCACCCTTGCCACCCTCAAGAAGGATCCTGACTTTCTGTCCGCCGTGACCAGAGCCGCCAAGCGCGGGAAAGAGAACCCGTTCTTCTCCGGTGCCATCACCACCATTGACGGCATTGTGATCATGGAACACAACCTTGTCTACAATACGACCGGGGCAACTTCCGGGTCCAAGTGGGGAGCAGCCGGGGACGTAAACGGCACTCGCTCCCTGATGCTGGGAGCACAGGCTCTCGGCATGGTGGACATTGGCGCTCCTGATTGGGTTGAGAAGGGATTCGATTACGATTCCAAGCAGGGTATCAGCACCGATAAGTTTATCGGGTTCCGAAAACCACGGTTTGACAACCACTGGACCGGAAACGCTAACGAGGATTTCGGCGTTATCGCCTGCGACCTGGCAATATAAAGCCGGACCGAGCAAACCATTCCTGCATGCTTGCTTGTGACAAGCATGCAGGTTGAATGATTCTACAATTTAAAGGAGCATACATATCATGGCTACTACATTAAAAACTCGAAGCGAAGGACGGCAGTCGATCCTGGTTGCCCGTGCCTCGTTTACCCATGCCGACATTAACGGGACCGATTTTATCCCAGCACTGGAGCTTCCCGCAGATGCCGTTATCCTCCGGGCTTCCATGGCTATTACAACCGCATTCTCCGGCGGAACTATTTCTGTAGGCACGTCCGGCGCCCCTGCCGGTCACCTTGCCGCGACCTCAGCCATCGCGACCGGCATTACCTCCATGTCTTTGCCTATTGACGGCGACCTGTTGGGCGCGGTTACCGAGGTAGGTATCACCTCGTCCGCCGCGCAGTCTGCGGGCGAAGGCGCCCTTGTCTACGAGTACATTCGGGCCGGCCGCAGTCAGGTTACTCAGGGCTGATCCAGATAACCAATAAAGAGGAACGAGAAAATGGAAAAATTTAAAACCAGATCAGGCGAGGTGAGACTTTCCTCTACCAGCGGCCATGTTGTGACCGTCGGTGAAGAGTTCGTACCGGTACCGGATGAGCTTGTAAGCCAGGCGTTGGCGAACAGGTGTATCCCCAAGGACTTGTACGATCAGGCCCTTGCCGATGCCAAGAAAGAGGCAGCAGGCGGCGGCGGTGGTGATGATGTCAATATGATCAGTGCCGCCCTTGCCAGAATCAGCGAAGAGCTTGAGGCCGGCAAGACGGAAACCGAGAAAGGGGTTGCACTGGAAACCAGTACCGGCCTGCCAACGGTTGAAGCGGTTGAGGAGTATTCAGGCCTCAATGTTACCCGTAAAATGATCAACGAGGTAATAGGGGAGTGAACGCTGAAGAGTTGATCGAAGAGGTCGAGGATATTATCCAAGACCCTTCATACGACAGCGAGGCGATCCTGAAGCACCTTAACAGGGGGCAGCTTGCGATAGCAAACAAGCTGCTCCTGCCAGGCCTGTCTGATGGGCATGCTTCCGTCAACACTGTTCTTTCACAAAACCATGCGACCTTGCCAACCAATTACCACAAGGCCCTGCATGTGGCGCAGGTAGACGGTCTGCCGGTCAAGGTCTACAACAACAAGGCCCTGATGATCGCCGACTATGGCAAACTCACAACTCAAACAGGAGCAGTAACCGGGGTAACGGTTGACTCGGGAGAATTGGTGTACCAGCGCGTTCCTGCGACAGCAACGGCTGTTGAGTTGTTCTATTACCGAAAGCCGACGCCAATGACGGAATCTGGAACCAGTTTCCCGGATGGGCTGGGCGGGCAGATGGCAGATAATGACGATTTTGACTTTGCCTTGATTCATTATGCCTGCTGGCGGTTATTCGAGCGCATTGAGCAGGGCCTGGAAGGGCAGAAGATAGATACCGGCTATCACAAGAATGAATTTTATGAACGAGTTGGCGAGCTTCGCCTCTTCTGTAAAGAAGGCCGCTCGCATCCAGTGCCGCCTATCACCAAGGGTTCGTGGCCGTGAGCGCCCCGCTTGTTACCATCTACACAGGGGCGACCGGGTTAAACACCGTATTCGATCCGGTTCGGATTCCGTTCTCGGCCGACACAGGAGTGACCGGGTTGTCTGTTGCGGTTGACATCACCCTTGACGAATCTGGACGCGCAGGCCGGCGGCCTGGTTTTTCCTTAGCTACCGCAGGCGAATTTCACTCTCTATTCTGTGATGGCAGGGACGGCTTTGTCATTAAAGAGCGAGAGAATGATGCCGCCATTATGATGATTGCCCCTGGTGATTATTCTCTTTCCGGGGTCAGGGACAGCTTGACGAAAAATCTCCGTATGTCTTTTTGTCAAGTGAACAATCAGACTTTCTACTGCAACGGTTCGGAAAACGGGGTGGTAGAGAATGGTATTTCGTTTCCGTGGCCCACCGGCGAGTATATCGGCGGTGAAACTTCAAGGCATTTCTCACCTGCACCGGTCGGCGATAAATTGGCGTGGCACAAGTCAAGAATGTTCATCGCCGAAGGGCCGGTTGTCTGGTGGTCTGAGTTGTTTCGATATGACCTCTACGACAAGGCGCGATGTCTTTTCCAATTCCCGTCACGGGTCCTAATGATAAAGCCGGTCGATGCCGGCCTGTTTATCTCCGATGAAAACAACACTTATTTTTACCAATTCGACAACCCGGAGAAGGTCCAGGATATAAGGACGGTAGCAAATTACCCCGCCCTGGAATGGTCTGATGCAACGGGTTACATCGAGGGCTCTGAGATAGGTCTTGACCAGGGTCTTTGTGCTTTATGGGCCTCCATAGATGGCGCCTGCATGGGCACAGCGCAGGGAGGATTTATCAATTTGAACAAGGACAATGTTGTTTACGACAAGACAGTCAGGCAGGGCGCCGGGCTGGTCGACAGGTACAATTATATTCACACAATGACTTTATGAGGTAGGAACAATGGCAGAACGACTTTCTACGGGATTCAGAAACGCTGTCCTACAGACGGGCTCGGTAAAGAGTGTCATGGCGAACGGGATTATAGAGATTTATTCTGGGACGCAGCCGACCGATGCAAACTCGGCGGAGACAGGAACTCTTCTCTGCACAATCACCCTGTCAGGTGGGGCCTTTACCCCTGGATCAGCAACCAACGGCATTAACTTTGGGACGGCGACCGATGGAGTTTTATCAAAAGATGCCGGGGAAACGTGGTCAGGCTCCGGGGTTGCAGATGGCAATGCTGGATGGTTCAGGTTCTATGATAATGACGTGACAAAGGGGGCCTCAACAACTGGCATTCGATTTGATGGAGCGATTGCAACTTCCGGGGCAGAACTCAACATGGCAAACACCAACATCACCACCGGCGGCAGCGTTACGATTGACAATTTTGATTATACGCAGCCTGCATCTTAATTTTTTCAACGAAACAAACAGGTGGTATAGTTCATGTCGGGTAATGATAATTTTACAAAGTTCCTCTTTCAATCTGAGGATGTGGACGGGAGCACAACGTTCACCGATTATTCTGTAGGCGGCGTTGACAGTCCGCACATTATTACCCGATATGGATTAGACGAAAAACACTCAACAGACCAGGCAAAGTTTGGCCTGAGTTCTTTTTCAACTGCTGATGGTGCTCCTTCTGCTGGTGTTGGATTTGAGGTCAATACCGATTCAAATGACTTTGATATCCTTGCTCAAGACTTTGCGCTTGATATTTGGGTCAGAACATATGACTACGCAAACAATCTTAACAATGGTTCATATGTTGCATGGATAGGGCCACTTGCTTTAAGAATAAGCAGCCTTGGACCTCCTGTTCAAATAGAAGCGCAGACATACGACAATTCCTCTCACCATGTAATACTTCATGGCGACCTGTCAAATCCTGATTCGTGGAACCACATTGCTTTCTCAAGATCAGGCAACACGTTCAGGCTTTTCATAAACGGGACACTTGTTGCTACTGATTCAACCACTATCACGGGGGCTTTACATTCTAACCATCTAAAAGCCTCTGTTTTCAGGGGATCAAATAATTTTTACGGATACGGAGAAGAATGCCGTTTATCTGTTGGAACGGATCGTGGGTATACTGCAAATTTTACGCCACCGACTGAGCCTTATTCTGCGGAAACATCAGGCAATGAGATTGCACCATCTCCACATGTTACCGGCTCTGCTGTTTGCTTCCCAGACCACAGGCTATTCCCATCTGATCAATATGATAATGGATTCATTTTACAGTCTGTTCATGCCGTTGATGGGTCCACGACATTCACCGATACCGGAAAATATTCACGCACACTTACGCCTGGCCATACTGATGTCCATCATCACAACGATGTAGACCAAAGGGAGCCCGGTGCCTCCGGCCCGCTTGCAAGGATTGGGACGTCATACATTGATTTCACTTCCACCAATAAAGACAACCATATTGAGGTTGATAATTGGATTTACTGGGGGCAGAACAACGCCACCGTAGATTTTTTTGTTAACTTCACGTCAAAACAGGCCGTTTATTTGTTCTCAAGCGGCCTTGGTGGGAACAGAGAGTTTTACCTGCACTACAATGGATCGGATGGGTGGGAGTTAAAATGGTATCAGTACAATGGATACCATACCCTTACATTTACGCAAAGCCCATCTTTAGGGGAATGGATACACATTGCAATCGTCAGGACTCTTGTTGATGCCCATAATGATATTTTCAGTATTTACTACAACGGAGCACGAGTAGCGACAACAACCCTTGATTATGGCAACTTTTGGGAGGTTGACAACGGCGGAAGCAATTTGCAGATATGTGGTGATGAGGCCGTCAACGACGCCAATCATAACCCATGTTTCAGGCTCGACGAGTTAACCTACTTGGTAGGTGATCGTCTGCATTTTACAACCGATGCGAGTCTCACGTCTTTTGATGTTCCAAAACTCCCATACGGAACAGGTGAATCAGGCGATTATCATTCTCCTTTGCCGGTAATATCCGGCGGGAGCCTTGCCCATAACTCCGGCTCCTACACGTCACCTTTTCCCACGATAAACGAGGGGCATCTCAACGATGTTACGCTCGGCTCTACAGGCGATTTCAATGTCCCGAGGATAGAAGTATCGGTCAGGCGTGGACTGCAGGCAAAAGAGATTATTCCAGGGCCTGAAATAACCGGCTCTGCCAATGTTGGCATATCGTGCCGTGGTGATTATCAAGTAAAATCTCCGCGCGTCTCAGGGCATCTTGCCGGGCAAATCAAGTATACCGCTCCTTCCGCAAGCATCTCAGCTCATGCCAAAGTAATTCGTATAGGGTCAGGAGACTTCCTTTTACCTTCGCCGTCCTTCGCCGCCACGGGAGCAGTGGAAAACATTGCTATTGGTTCGTATGGTGTTCGGCCAGTGATCATCACTGGAGAGATAAGCTTACCAACAGCTTCTAAGGGCAAGTATCTTGTCATGGCGCCTGTTATCTCCGCTTCTGTTATGGAGACATTCACGGGAGAGGGGGCCTTCACAACTCCGATGTGTAAAGTTTCGTCCGGAACCGGAAAAGTCAAAAACCTCTCTGTTGATTACATGATACCTATTGCTTCCATGGCAGCAACTTCCCCACCCGGTGACGTTAATCGAATCCTGCAAAATATCCGGGGCGAAATACGATGATTACGCTTGATTTCAACGCCAAGGTAAAAGGCACGACTCAATATCGGAACTTCAATTTCAACTCCATGGCGATGTTCAACGGCCGACCAATGGGAGCAAGCAGCAGCGGCCTGTTTTTTCTTGACGGGGCGACCGATAACGGAACGGCGATTGAATCAATAATTGAGTTCAAGAAGTCTGATCTCGGCATTCACAACAACAAAAGGCTACGCTTCATTGTTTTCGGTATTGAGGCAGATGGAGATTTAGAAATTACCTTGACGGTCGATAACAAGGAGGCCAGGACCTACACTGTTCCAGTGGATACACCAGGTCAGCAACGGGTACGAATACCGGTCGGGCGTGATGGGTACGGTCGGTATTGGTCATTCAAGATAAAGAACACCAACGGGGTAGACTTTTCCCTGGACGACATCAAGGCCCTGGTGGTGCCTCTCAGTAGCGGGATAAGGTAATGTATCGTTACGCGCCCTGCAGGATAACAATCAAAGGCGATACCGACGCCGGGCGAGCATTGATCGGTATAGCAAAAAAGAAAATGAAAATCCTTGAGAACCAGATGAAGTTCCAGGGATTATCTCAAGGGTGGATGACAAAGGAAATCGACGGGGTTGTTTATGAGCTATGGTCAAGTTTTAATCTCAGGCAGATAACAATCACGGTCAACCCAGGTGGCAAGGCAGAGGGGAGGAGAATGTACGAGACATCATGCTTCTGCAATAACTGCCTTGCTGTCGGAATGATAACGGCATTCAACAACGGTCAAATTGCCACGCAGGACGAAATAGACGACCCAGGCACAACGACCTATCCAGATCATTATTGCCCGAGCAGGAGATGGATAAAGTATCCATACTTCTACTACACCGATGAACTTTGCAGGTATGACGTTACCCTCTGCGGAAGAAAAGATGAGTTTGTCCTCATTGAGAACTGCCGGCCGTCAGACCATACCCCGCATTGCGTGGGGGATATTGTTTTATGCGCCCTGCAGCCGGTAAGCGAAAACGATACCTTTTCGGCTGATGCCTGTTATAACGCGGGCGGCTGTGAAATAGGCGACTGCCCGGACACTGTGAACGACATTGAAGGGATTTATTATGTAATCCTTCCATTCGGGAACCTGCCGAGCGATCTGATTGATCAAAAGTTTACCGTAAACGAATTTTTATGATAGTCGGCGAATTTGACATAGGCATGACGACAAGCGAGGCCATAACAGCGTGTATGGAGAAGGCTTATGTTAAGCATATAGACAGGGCCAACCTTGTTATCATCGCAAAGCTGAACGATGGAACGGAAGTTTACGCCCCCATTCTTTATAATTGCCAGCACTGGCTTTTTCAAAAAGATGTTACCAGATTCAGTGCTGAGAGCGCGCGAAAGTATGGGTATACTGTTGTTCCATTTGGCGAGGCTATCAGCCTTTTTTCAATTATGAGGGAGTCGGGGGACCGGGAATATTATTATATCGGGAACAATACTCTCTTGAGTGGCCCAATGCCTGCCCGTGTTCCCCTCTGCTGGCCGTTCCTGCCCAGGGACGAATATTTTGTTGTAAGCTCTGATGAGAGATTAAACTACAATCGAAACCGACACTACCCATATATAGACAAATCTTCCCCGCAACAGGATCCGCTTGCCCTGGTAACGCCAACATTTGTTGATTACGAGGGCACAACAAAGAGCCCCGGTACTCACGAAGTGCCAAGCCAGACCACGGAAAACCCAGGTAGAGTATTCAGGATAAAAGGATCAGCGCCAGATAGACATTTTGTTGTGCATCAGCCTTATGAAATGTGGAGCAAGGAACGAAAATATACCGGTTCGTTTTTCCCTACTCCCATTATCTGTGAAACAAAGAATAGGAGTTCATATGCTCTGGAAAAACGTGTTGGTATTTTTATTGATAGCGGGCGATATATAGGTATAACTTTAGATGGTATTCAATATGCAATTACTGGGTGGAATTTTATTCCAGAAAAATTATTTTTTCATGCAAAGGTTAGCAATGATTGTATGAGTGTTGCGTCATGCCTGCATTTAATTTCTAATGGCATAATGAACCGTGATTATGTTGATCCAGGTAATACAAACGAGTTAGAAAGTGATATTGTAGTTTTTGAAATTATTTCAAATAGTCTGCCAAAACACTCTATAAATTTACAGTCATCTGTTGAAAATACCCCTATAGGATATGGTGAATTATCATCCAAAGGTAATAATATAACAAGAACAAGATATAAAATATCCAGTCCAATTGATTATACTAAAGTATGGTTTAGTTCCTTGCTGATTAGTTCTAATGTTTTTTGTTTACATAATAGTAATAATTATGCATTTAATTCATACCTTTTAACTGTTATTAATATATATTATCACTTAAGTAATATGTGGTTTTACAGTGAACCACCGCCAGAATATACGGATACAAAAATAACAACTACTATTAGTATGGATTGGCAGGGTCATTCTTATACTGAACCTATCTTATCAAGGAGGTGTGATGCTTTTAGAGTTAGACTATCAAATATCAGTTTACAAATTCCATATTGGGTAGGTGATTTGTATGAATTTAAGTACAGAGAAGACCTTGACGACACGAAGGGGGTCTTGGTTTACCAGGATGATGACCACGGCCACTTAATGATGTACCCTCAAGGATATTTCACCCATCGCGCAACGCTTGACAATGAAAACGGTAGCACGCACAATTACACCGATGATTGGGTCGTTGATCAGGCGTTAGTTTATAAGTGGAACGGTCAAGAAATATGCCGGGAGGTGAGAAGCGGAACGTCATCAGCCAGCGGAACCCATACAACAGGCACTGACTGGACGGACTGGACAGGTGGCTCTGGGACGTTAACGCAGTCTGTGACCGTGACCGAAATCATATGGGACACTATTCTTCCAAAATATGGATTTTTTGTGTTCTGGGAGTGCGAAATTTTTACAGATGATGAATGGGGAGGAGCGCCGAGTACCGCCACATACAAGCTGTATGCGTGGGACAACGGAACAAAAACGCTTTTGAAGACAGAGACAACAACTGTTAGTAAAGCCGCGCATGAAAGAGTATTACATCCATATTATTATCGTCAACGATATTCCAATCTTACTGGTCACGACAACCATGTTGCGGTGAAGCCTTCTTCGGCCGTTGACGAAAGAGTTGGGTGTGGAATCCCCCGTTTTCAAATTAAAGATCAGTTGGGTCCCTATCCAATTCTTTATACGCAGGATAAAAATCAAATTCCCCAAAGCGTCCTTGATGATTGGAAGGATTGTGAATTTAATAATGTTTGGCTTGGGATTAATACTGCTCTTATACCATCAACAAGTATGTTTGCTTTTTATTATAGAGAGGGGGAGCTACCTTATCCCCTTACTTTTTATAATTATATTGATCCGCCAAGTGGTGTGGTTGCAGGTAAGTCAAATTTAGATTTAAGTTTAAATTGCAATTTTGGTAGCTTATTAAAACAACCAAATCAGGTATTTGGTCAATATTTTAAACATGAAGAAAGTTCAGAAGAGAACTGGCCCATTTCTGTTGGCTCTGTTTATACATGCCCTGTATCGTGTATAAAAGGGGTGACAGGTAATTTGTTTGATTTTGGAATTGGTTTAGACAAAAGATCATTTGGTGAATTGCTTGGGGAGATTTACTATGCAAACTATGCCTTTGACGTTGAATATTACGCGGGAAATTCCGTTGAATTAACAAGAATAAAGGAAGCGGCACGGATCGCTGTTGGCGCTGATAGCCAAAAAAAATTAAGGTTCTGGCCGCAACAAACATAAGGGAAAAATCATGGGTACTTGGGTTCCGAACGTTCCGAGCTTTATTTCAGGTGGTGCAACCGCAATAAATATTGTCAACGAGCAGTTTGACACCACCACGGCCTATACCGAGCAATCTTTTCAGCAGACGCAAGATTACATCACAAATCTTCAAACAATGCTGAATGAGCTTTCTCCACCGTCTTCAGGTGGGGTCCATGTTGAATATCCATATGTTCCGGACATGGACTATTCCGCCCGGCCGGGACTTTCCAGTCTTGACGTTCCTGATGACTGGCCGGAGAACAAGCCGGTATTCCCCACCCTGATTGACATGCCTGATATTGCAGATATTACCCTGCCGGTAATGGGATTTTCCCCGCCGATCCTCAACACTCCGACCAAGCCGGTAGCTGATAATATTGAAGGTCCGGGAGATGCCCCGGTTGTCAGTGAGGTTGACATTCCTGCCGAGCCTTCGATTGTTCTACCCGATGCGCCAATCTTGGAAAACTTGCCGTTACCGACACCACCGACAATAACTATTCCGGCATTTGACGAGGAATTAACCCCTTTTGAGTTTTCTACTCCGCAGGCGTTTAACTGGTCTGAGAATCCGTATAATTCTCCTGTGTGGGTTGATCTGCTTGCGAAGGTACGCGATGGCCTGATTAACGGAGGAACCGGATTAGGAGAAGAGGTAGAAAATGACATCTGGGACCGGGCACGGAATAGACAGGCTCGTGAAAATGACAAACTGTATCGACAGGTAAGGGAT
>Ga0256831_1001472_pt1 | contig 12383 bp, 6 predicted proteins | sample 132544metaG_FD_189087 | JGI IMG/M metagenome (GOLD analysis project Ga0256831, IMG submission 189087) | Hydrothermal vent microbial communities from Lau Basin, Pacific Ocean - 132-544 | ecosystem: Environmental > Aquatic > Marine > Hydrothermal vents | place: Pacific Ocean: Lau Basin | collected... | reverse complement strand
TGCCAACACAATTGCAGGTTTGTAGGTCGCAGGGATATACTCATTAAGTGCCAATCTACTGGTTCCTGTAAGCTCATCAAACTGTTCAACAACAGTAACCCCTGGGATAATATCTTCAAACTTCACCACCCCATTAGACTCGGCAATAATTGGTACTGAATAGGGGTCCCACTCGGCGATTACTACTTGGTCATCACTTTTTGGCTTGGCAATGAGTTGACCTCTTGATACCATAGTATCATCTTTTACACTAACAATTGAACCTCTAGCTATATAGTGTCTAGCCGCCTCACGATTATTATCATCAACGATAACGGCAAAAAGACCCTTCTCTTTGACCTGTTCTCCCTCTTTAATGGTCGTAATTCTTTCAATATAATCACCTTTTAACAAGAAGAATTTTACTTTTCCTTTGGCATCAGATTGAATATTTTGTGTCACAGGAGCACCATCTTTAACTTTGAGTTCAGATGCAAATGGGATACGGTTTGGTACTGACCACGACTCTTTAATCACCTCAACAATAGAGTCACCCTCTTCAATAATATCTCCATTCTCATAAGGGATAAAGAGTTTACCGTCAACCTTTCCACCAACACCTGCAAGTTCATTCGTTTTGGCTAGGTCATGCTTTCGTAGGGTATACTTCTGCTCTCTTGCCCCTTGTTGGATATTTAGAATAATCTCATCATGAGAGTGAACAATAGAGACACGCCCTCGTGTCAATGATTTAACTTTAGGCTCAACAAGAAGTACCCCTGCATTTCTTCGGTTTGAGACCAAGAGTTGCCCCTCTGAGTTTTTATTAACATTCAAGTTATAGTATCGAATGAACCCCTCTTTTTTGGCGATAACTTGACGCTCCTCTTTACCAGCTGTTGCCGTTCCCCCTGTGTGGAAAGTACGAAGGGTAAGCTGTGTTCCAGGCTCTCCAATAGATTGAGCAGCAACAACACCCACTGCCTCACCTGTTTTTACAATTTTATTCTCTGCCATGTTAAGTCCATAACATTTTGCACAGATACCTTTTGGTGCTTTACAGGTTACAGAGGTTCTAATATTTACAGAACGCACCCCTGCATCGGTAATCAGTCGTGCCAATGGCTCATCAATCATCGTTCCTTCACTTACCAATACTTCTGACGTAATAGGGTCGATAACATCTTCTGAGATAACACGTCCATAAACTCGGTCTGCCAATGGTTCAATAAGCTCATTACCTACCAAAATATCAGAAACATCCACACCCTCATGTGAACCACAATCATGCATTACAACTTTAACATTTTGAGCAACATCAATCAGCTTTCTTGTCAAGTAACCCGCACTCGCTGTTTTCATCGCAGTATCGGCAAGACCTTTTCTCGCTCCGTGGGTTGAAATAAAGTACTCCAACACGTTTAGACCTTCACGGAAGTTTGAGGTAATTGGTGTCTCAATAATAGACCCATCTGATTTTGCCATTAGACCCCTCATTCCTGAAAGCTGTCTAATCTGAGCTGCCGAACCCCTCGCCCCTGAGTCTGCCATCATGTGAACAGAGTTAAATCCATCTTTATCCACTTTAATCAATGCCATAAGCTCTGAAGCCACGGTATTATTGGTATCTGTCCAGATATCAATAATCTTATTGTATCGCTCTTGCTCGGTCAAAAGACCTTTGGCATACTGTTTTTGTATCTCCACAACATTGGCTCTAGCAGACACAACAGTTGGCTCTTTTCCTTCAGGAACTTTAATATCATCAATAGAGATAGAGACCCCTGATTTTGTTGCAAATTTAAATCCTAAATCTTTTAAATCATCAAGGAAAACAGAGGTATAGGAGATACCACTTTTTGCATAGATATAATCAACCAATGTAGAGATATCTTTTTTCTTCATAATTTTATTCCAATAGGATTGAGGAACATAATCAGGAATAATATCATTAAGAATAACCCTACCTGCTGTTGTCGTAACAATTTTACCCTCAATAAGCGTTCTAATTTTGGCATTTAAATCCAAACTTCCCTGCTCATTGGCAATAACCACTTCATCAACATTGGCAAACAGCTTATGCTCTCCTGCGACACCTCTTTTTTCAAGTGACAGATAATAAAGCCCCAAAATCATATCCTGAGAAGGAACAGCAATCGCTTTACCTGAAGCAGGAAGCAGAATATTCATGGAACTAAGCATTAAAATCTTAGCCTCTGCAATCGCCTCTGAAGATAATGGAATATGAACAGCCATCTGGTCACCATCAAAGTCGGCGTTGAACGCAGCACAGACCAGTGGGTGAAGCTGAATCGCTTTTCCATCTATTAGTTTTGGGTGAAACGCTTGAATTGAAAGTTTGTGTAGTGTTGGTGCACGGTTAAGCAGTACAGGGTGACCATCAACCACATCCTCTAAACACTCCCAAATTTCGTTATCTTTGGTCTCAATCATTTTTCTTGCTTGTTTTAGTGTAGTGGCATATCCACGCTCTTGAAGCTTCGCCATAACGTGGGGTTTAAATAGCTCAATTGCCATCTTTTTAGGCAATCCACACTCATCCATTTTAAGGCTAGGGCCGACAACAATAACCGAACGCCCAGAGAAGTCAACACGCTTACCAAGCAGGTTCTGTCTAAATCGTCCCTGCTTACCTTTAATCACTTCGGAAAGAGATTTAAGTGGTCTTTTGTTTGCACCCTTTACAGAGTTTCCTCTTCGTCCATTATCAAAAAGTGCATCCACCGACTCTTGAAGCATTCTTTTTTCATTTCTTACAATAATTTCAGGAGCATCAAGCTCAATAAGACGTTTAAGTCTTTGGTTTCGGTTAATTACTCTTCTGTAGAGGTCATTAACATCAGAGACGGCAAATTTACCCCCATCAAGGCTTACAAGTGGTCGAAGGTCTGGTGGCATAACAGGTAGAATAGTCAACATCATCCACTCTGGTCGGTTTCCTGAATCCAAGAAAGACTCAATAACTTTTAGACGTTTAATAATTGTTTTTCTTTTCGCTTCTGATTTTGTCGCTTGGATATCCTCTTTGAGTTGTGAAAACATATCCACCAAATCCAAATCAGCCAAAAGCTCTTGAACAATCTCCCCTCCCATTCTAGCATCCAATCCTGACTCAGGGAAACGCTTGGTAATGGCTTGAAACTGCTCTTCATTAAGAACATCAAATTTAGAAAGAGGTGTGGTGCTTTCACTATCATACGATGCAAACCCAGGGTCTTTAACGATATACGCTTCATAGTAGAGTACACGCTCCAAATCTTTCATCTTCACACCCAAAAGTGTACCAATTCGTGATGGAAGTGAACTCACATACCAAATATGTGCCACGGGAGCAACCAAGTCGATGTGACCCATTCTGTTTCGTCGTACTTTCATGGTGGTGACTTCAACCCCACACTTTTCACATACAACACCTTTGTATCGCATCTTTTTATATTTACCACAAAGACACTCATAATCTCTTACAGGTCCAAAGGTCTTAGCACAAAAAAGCCCATCTCTCTCAGGCTTTAGGGTACGGTAGTTGATGGTTTCAGGTTTTTTAACCTCTCCATAACTCCATGAACGTACTTTTTCAGGACTGGCAACACGCAATCGCATTGCAAAAATATCCATTGGTCTATCTTCTGATGTCAAATCAATAGGGCTTAAATTATCTAAAAAATCACTCATTATGCGTCTCCCTTTTTGGTCACTATCTCTTCTTTTGTTTTATCAAATAAATCCACATCAAGCCCCAATGCTTGAAGCTCTTTGGTGAGGACGAACATCGTCTCTGGTACACCTGATTCAGGGACACTCTCACCTCTTGTAATTGCTTTATAGGCACGAGTACGTCCATCTACATCATCCGACTTAATGGTCAACATCTCTTTAAGAATATGTGCTGCACCATAGGCTTCTAAAGCCCAAACTTCCATCTCTCCAAATCTCTGTCCACCAAAGAGTGCTTTACCCCCAACTGGCTGTTGTGTTACAAGAGAATAAGGTCCTGTTGAACGTGCGTGAACTTTCTCATCAACCAAGTGGTGTAGTTTTAGCATATACATATATCCCACATTAACACGCTCTATCATCTTCTCACCTGTCTTACCATCATAAAGCACGGTCTTACCATCAGCATCCATTTTTGCTAGTTCAAAAAGTTTATCAAACTCCTCTGCATTAGCACCCTCAAATACAGCAACCCCAAACTTAACACCATTTGCCCAATCTCGTGCATAGACCAAAAGCTCATCATCTGTTAGCTTGGCTAAGGTCTCTTTGGCATTCATCAGTTTAGCAACATCTGCAATCTCTGTCATTTTTTCTCTAAGGTCGGTTATCATGGTCTCTTTTTGCTCATCAAACATCCCTTGAATCTGCTCTCCAAGTTTTTTACCAATCTGACCCAAATGCACTTCCAAAATTTGACCAATGTTCATACGTGATGGAACTCCCAGTGGATTTAGAATGATATCAACTGTTTTTCCATCTTTGGTATAAGGCATATCAATCTCAGGTACAATGTTTGAGACAATACCTTTGTTTCCGTGACGACCAGCCATCTTATCCCCAACTTTGAGTTTTCTCTTGGTTGCTACATAGACCTTTACAAGCTTAGTCACTCCATTTGGCAATATATCATCTTTTTCCAAGATATGAAGCTTCTCTTCAAGTGCATCTTTGAGCTTCTTTTTCTGTCTTTGGAAGTAACTTTTAGTCGAGTTGTACTCACTCTCAACAATGCTATCATAGGCTTGAACCACTGATTTAAGTGCAAATCTGTTAACCCTTGCAATTACCTCTGCCTCAACATACTCGCCTGGTTTATACTCTCTATCTTCTATGGTAACATTGGATACCAACTCTGATTGCGAAAGAAGTGCTGCAATTCTAAGTGTCTCTTCTCTGTCAATCATCAAGAGTTTATCATGATGCTCTGCATCAAGAACTGCCTTCTCCTCTTCATAGGATTGAACGGCTCTGCTATCTTTCTCTTGACCTTTTTTAATAAAGACCTTAACATCAACAACAACTCCCTCCATAGAGGCAGGACAGTAGAGAGATTTGTTCACCACATGACCTGCTTTTTCACCAAAGATAGCACGAAGGAGTCTCTCTTCAGGAGTTGGTTTAATCTCACCCTTTGGAGAGACTTTACCCACCATAATCATCCCTGGTTTAATGTGTGTACCAACTTTTACAATACCACTCTCATCAAGGTGAGTAAGCTCATCTTCACGGATATTTTGGATATCGCGTGTAATCTCCTCTGTTCCATGCTTAAGCTCACGTGCCTCAATCTCTTTTTCATAGGTATGAACAGAGGTAAAAGTATCCTCTCTTAAGATTTTCTCAGAGATAATAATCGCATCTTCGTAGTTATATCCATACCACGGCATAAAGGCAACCATTGCATTTTTACCAATAGCGAGTTCTCCCATATCCATATTTGGTCCATCGGCAATAACCTGACCCACTTTAACCACATCACCAAGCTTTGCTGTTGGAGACTGTGTAAAGGTCGTATTTTGGTTGGTACGCATATTTTTTTCCATCGGATAATGGTCAATATAGACACCTCCCTCATCCTCTCCTAAAATATAAATATTTTTAGAATCAACCTTTTCAACACGCCCTGCTCTCTTTGCTTTGACAGACTCCCACGCATCACGACTTACAATTGCTTCCATCCCTGTTCCTACTACAGGAGCATCAGTTTTAAGCAGTGGTACAGCTTGACGTTGCATATTTGACCCCATCAATGCACGGTTGGCATCATCATGCTCCAAGAAAGGGATAAGTGCAGCTGCTGAACCTGAAACCATAAGTGGTGAGATATCAATAAGTGAAACTTTTTTGGTCTCATTAAGAAGAATCTCTCCATTACAACGGGTCTCAATAAGCTCATCAACAATCGTTCTATCAACAATTTTTGTTGATGCAGGAGCAATAACTCTATCCTCCTCTTGTGTTGCAGTAAGATAGACAATCTCCTCTTGAATCACCCCATCAATAACTTTGTTATACGGAGCTTCAATAAATCCTAAATCATTTACCTTTGCATAGGTAGCAAGGGTGTTAATCAGACCAATATTTTGACCCTCTGGGGTCTCAATTGGACATATACGACCATAGTGTGTTGGGTGTACATCCCGAACCTCGAAACCAGCACGCTCTTTAACAAGACCTCCCTCACCAAGAGCTGAAAGTCTTCTTTTGTGGGTCACTTCTGAAAGTGGATTGGTTTGGTCCATAAACTGTGACAACTGCCCAGATGAGAAGAATTCTAAAATGGTATTGGTAATCATCTTTGAGTTTACCAAGTCATGAGGCATAAGCTCATCAAGTTGACCTGAAAGGGTTGTCATCTTATCACGAATCGCTTTTTGCATCTTGGTAAGACCATTATAAAGCTCATTTCCTAAAAGCTCACCAATGGCTCTAATTCTTCTGTTTCCAAGGTGGTCTCTATCATCAATATGACCTGAACCATTTTTAACTTTACTAAGATACTTAACCGTATGAATAATATCATCTGCTGTCATAACGGTCACATACTCAGGAACACGAAGACCAAGTTTATGGTTCATCTTCATTCGTCCAACTTTAGTAAGGTCATATCTCTCAGGGTCAAAAAAGAGTTGACGCAAGAAGTTCTTTGCCGCTTCTGGGGTTACAGGCTCACCTGGTCGCATCACTTTATAGATACGAATGGCTGCGAGTTGATTCTCATCCTCTATCTCTTCGGTCTGCTTAAGCAATCTTAGTGACTCTTGGTCGGCAATAAATGATTTGATAATAGAGTCATCAGCACCCTCTGCTAGGTCATCAGCAATCAAGAAGCTCTCTATTCCTGAGTCAATAATCTTTTTAAGTCTAATCTCATCAAGAGATGTTACAACATCATATAGAACCTCTCCACTATCTTGGTCAATAATCGGAGTTGATAGGTGTCTCTCTATAAGAACTTCTAATGGATACTCTACCCACTCTAGTCCCTCATCAAGAAGCTTTTGAGCTTTTTTCTTTGTTAACCTTTTTGCAGCAGCTACGACAATATGCCCCTCAAGGTCACGTACTTCATAGGGAGCACGTGTGGCAAACTCTTGAACCGAGAACTTGGTCACAAATCTATTATCTTTTACAAAAATCTCTTTTGACTCATAAAAGAGTTTCATGATGTCCTCTTTGGCATAATCTAATGCTCTAAAGAGAATGGTTACAGGTATTTTTCTTCGTTTGTTAATTCTTGCATAGAGGATATCTTTGGCATCATACTCAAAGTATAACCATGACCCTCTATCTGGAATAATCTGTGCAGAGTAGATTAGTTTATTCTCAACAGTGGTTGCCTCTTCCTCTTTAAAAATAACACCAGGGGAGCGGTGAAGTTGGTTAACAACAACACGCTCAACCCCATTAATAATAAATGAGGTTCTATCGGTCATAAGTGGGATATCTCTTACATAAACAGCCTGTTCTTTAATCTCTTTTGGGTCAAGTTTTTCACCCGTTTTTTCATCTCTGTTCCAGATAGTCAACGAGATGTTCATTTTAAGTGATACAGAGTAGGTCAATCCACGTTCCATACACTCACGAATGGTATACTTTGGCTGAACAATATCACTCCCTTTATACTCTAGGGTCAATCTGTTTTGGTGGTCATTAAGTGGAAAAACTGAACGAAATACTTTTTCAATGGTTGAGTCTGTTCTATTTTTAGCATCTATCATCAAGAAGTCATCATAAGATTTTTGTTGAAGTTGAAGGAGATTAGGAACAGCAATTTGTCGAGGGGTCTTAGAGAAATCGACTCGAAGTCTATTTCCAGAATATAAAGAATTTAACATGGGCAAACCTTATTATAGTTATGTTAATTAAGAATGTATAGATATACGAAAAAACTATTGCACAATAGCTTATATATATAGCCAAAAAGCCTATTTATTTACTTATTTTATTATTAATGATATATTGATTTTGTACTGATATATATACAATACAAGAGTTATAATCCACTGTTACTAATGCAGTAGAAGAAAGGGTTCGGATAATTTAATATTTCAAGTGAGAAAATCTCACCTGAAACAGAGAGGTCAAATATGACCTATTTAAGCTCACAAGCTGCACCAGCTTCTTCAATTTGTTTTTTAATTGCTTCAGCTTCATCTTTAGAGATTGCTTCTTTAAGTGTAGTTGGAACATCTTCAACTGCTGATTTAGCCTCTTTAAGTCCAAGACCAGTAATTGCTCTTACCACTTTAATAGCATTGATTTTTTTAGCTCCAGCATCAGTAAGAACTACGTCAAACTCTGTCTGCTCTTCAACTTCTTCTGCTGCTGCTCCACCAGCTACCACTGTAGCTTGTGCAGATACACCAAATTTCTCTTCAAACTCTTTAACTAGCTCTGAAAGCTCAAGTACTGACATATTTGAGATAAATTCTAAAACATCCTCTTTAGTTGTTGCCATTTTTAATTCCTTTTAATTATTCTATATTTTTAATATTAAATTTGTTCGATAAAATCGAATCTACGCCTCTTCTTCTAGCTTTTCAGCTAAAGCACTCATACCAATTGTAAAGTTTTGCACTGGTGCATTCCAAACATTAAGTAACATACCAAGAAGTTCTTCTCTACCTGGAAGTTTAGCCATCGCTTCAATCGTTGCTAAATCAGCTACTTTTGACTCAATTACTCCAGACTTAATAGAAAAGTTATCTTTATTTGCAATCGCAGATTTATCAGCTACTTTACAAGTAGCAATCTGGTCTTCACCCCAAATAAAAATGTTATTGTCAAGAAGTTCCATCTCTTCACAGTTTGCATTTTTAAGTGCAATACCTGCTAGTGTATTTTTAACTACTCTAACATTAACATCATTTTCTCTAGCTAATGCTCTAACACCCTCTAATGCTTCAACAGTCATACCTTTGTAATCACAAACGATTACAGCACCCTGTTCAGCAAAAGCAGTACTTAGTTCAGCAACAATAGCCTCTTTTTCAGTTCTAGTCATTTTTTCTCCTTTCGACTTCTAATAGGGTGTCATGTGACACATATACCCTTTCAAGTATATTAATTAAGCTTTCGCCCCTATTATCTATAGCCTAAAATCATTCTATGCTAAAGCATAAAGGAAAAGGCATCATAGTGATGCCCTAAGCTTTAAGCTTACGCTTTGGCTTTCATCTCTAAAAGCTCTGTTGTATCAAGTGTTACAGCAGGACTCATGGTTAAAGACAATGCACCATTTAAAATATATCTACCTTTTGCTGATGCTGGTTTAACTCTGTTGATGGTCTGAACAAAAGTCTCTAAATTCTCTTTAATTTTATCAGCACCAAAAGATACTTTTCCAATACCTGCATGAATGTTACCTTTTTTATCCGTTCTAAAGTTAACTTTTCCACCCTTAGCTTCAGTAACTGCTTTAGTTACATCCATAGTAACAGTACCTGTTTTAGGGTTAGGCATTAAACCTTTTGGTCCTAAGATTCTGGCTACTTTTCCAAGTGTTCCCATCATGTTAGGAGTTGCAATTACGGTATCAAAGTTGATAATACCCTCTCTAATTTGCTCAATAAGCTCATCGCTACCAACCAAATCAGCACCTGCTGCTTTTGCTTCATCAGCTTTATCATCTTTTGCAAATACAGCTACTCTTACCACTTTACCTGTACCATTTGGAAGAACCACTGAACCTCTAAGCATCTGGTCTGCGTGTCTTGGGTCAACATTTAAGTTTAATGCAATCTCAACAGTCTCATCAAACTTTGCTGATTTTAAATCTCCAAGAAGAGCAGTAGCTTCATCAACACCATACTTCTTCTCTACGTCTATTTTCTCTAAGAGCGCTGCTCTCTTTTTATTTACTTTTTTTGCCATCTATACTCTCCACGATATAAAAATCTCCCACTAGTTAGTGGTCATTAGTTCAAAACTGAGATTACTCAGTAATATCAACACCCATACTTCTACAAGTACCCATAATAATTTTTGATGCCATCTCTTTATCGTCTGTATTTAAATCAGCGATTTTTTTCTCAACAATCTCATCAATTTGAGCTTTTGTTAATGAGGCAACTTTGTTTTTAAGAGGGTTATCAGAACCACTTTTAAGGTTTGCTGCTTTTAAGATAAGTTCAGATGCAGGTGGTTGCTTTGTCTCAAATGTAAAACTTCTATCTGCATAAACAGTGACTTCAACTGGAATTTTAAAACCCATTTTATCTTTTGTTCTTTCGTTAAATGCTTTACAGAATTCCATAATATTAACACCACGTTGACCAAGAGCAGGTCCTACTGGTGGTGATGGATTAGCTGACCCAGCAGGAATCATCATTTTGAACTTTTCAGTTACTTTTTTTGCCATCATTGTCTCCTTAGATTAAATAGTCGTTTATTTTCAAAAAATAAAAACTTCAATAATAAAAATTGAATATTTTTATTATTGAAACTTCTGTGAGGGTAACCCTCTGTGGTTACCCTTTTATAGTTTATTATATAATTTTTTCTACTTGTGTAAAGAGTATCTCTACAGGGGTATTTCTTCCAAAAATAGAGACATTCAATTTCAGTTTTCCATGGTCAAGGTCATACTCCTCTACCATTCCTGTAAAGTTTGCAAATGGTCCCTCTGTAATACGAACCATCTCTCCATCCTCAAAGTCAACTTTTGGTTTAGGAGCGGCTTTGTTCTCCATTTTTTCTAGAATAACTTTAATATCTGCTTCACTTAAAGGCGTTGCTGTTTTACCTTCCCCGATAAAACGTGATACACGAGGCAGAGATTGAACTTGATGCCATAAGCTTGTATTTAAACTTACATGAGCAAAAACATAACCAGAGTAAAGTACTCTCTCTGTAATTTTTTTCTCACCATTTTTAACTTCAATCACCTCTTCAGTTGGAACGATGATACTCTCTACCCTATCTTCAATTCCATTTTCAACTGCTAAGAGTTCAATCCCTTTTTTTACAGCCAGTTCACTTCCTGAATAGACCTGAATCGCATACCACTGAAAATTTGTCTCACTAGCCTCCATCTTAACTACCTACTACCGCTTTAACGATTGAAGACATCAACATATCGACAAGTGCTAAGAAGATTGATATAACAGTTACGACAATAAAAACAGCTACAAATGCCTGTCTTATTTGTGTTTTTGTTGGAAATATAACTTTTTGAATCTCTGATTTTACGTGCGAAAAATATGTTGTTAATTTTTCCATTTTATAATTACCTTTTAATTGTGGCAGGCCAAGAGGGATTCGAACCCCCAGCACCCGGATTTGGAATCCGGTGCTCTACCGTTGGAGCTATTGGCCTAAGAATAAGAGAGATTACTATTTACTATAGTAATCTCTCTAAAAAAGCAAGATAAAAAACCTATTACAGTTTCATCTCTTTATGTGTAGTATGACACTTACACCACTTACAATACTTCTTTAAAGCAAGTTTTTCAGCAGTGTTTCTTTTGTTCTTAGTGGTGTGATAGTTACGTCTTGTACACTTCTCACAACCTAAGTGAATTGTTTCTCTCATATTGACTACCCAATAATTTCAGCAACAACACCAGCACCAACAGTTCTACCACCTTCACGGATAGCAAACTTAGTACCTTGCTCAAGAGCTACTGGGTTAATAAGCTCAACAGTAATAGTAACATTATCACCAGGCATAACCATCTCAACACCCTCAGCAAGAGTAATTGAACCAGTAACATCTGTTGTTCTTACATAAAACTGTGGTCTATAGTTGTTAAAGAATGGAGTGTGTCTACCACCCTCTTCTTTTTTAAGGATATACACTTCAGCTGTAAACTTTTTGTGAGGAGTGATTGAACCTGGCTTACAAAGAACCATACCTCTCTCAACAGCAGTTTTTTCAATACCACGGATAAGAACACCACAGTTATCTCCAGCAAGACCACAATCCATCTCTTTACGGAACATCTCAACACCAGTAACAGTTGTTTTTTGGTTATCTTTAATACCAACGATTTCAACTGCATCACCAACACAAACTTGACCTCTGTCAATTTTACCAGTTACAACAGTACCACGACCTTGAATTGTAAAGATATCTTCGATTGGCATTAAGTAATCTTTATCAATTTCTCTTTTTGGTTCTGGAATATAAGCATCAACTTCATCCATAAGTGCAATGATTTTATCAGACCACTCACCAAGTTTTCCAGCTTTAGCTTCTTCTAATGCTTGGAATGCAGAACCTGCTACGATTGGTGTATCGTCACCTGGGAAATCATACTCTTCAAGAAGTTCACGAACTTCCATCTCTACAAGCTCCAACATCTCCTCTTTATCCTCATCATCAAGTTGGTCTTCTTTATTTAAGAATACAACAATATAAGGTACACCAACTTGCTTAGAAA
>Ga0256831_1001471_pt1 | contig 12385 bp, 7 predicted proteins | sample 132544metaG_FD_189087 | JGI IMG/M metagenome (GOLD analysis project Ga0256831, IMG submission 189087) | Hydrothermal vent microbial communities from Lau Basin, Pacific Ocean - 132-544 | ecosystem: Environmental > Aquatic > Marine > Hydrothermal vents | place: Pacific Ocean: Lau Basin | collected... | reverse complement strand
GATATCCAGCCGCGGATAGGAAGTCATATAAACTGCTGTTCCTGCCAACGGAATACTTCCTTTACCTCCTGCCATGCGGTCGCGGATTTCGCCACCCGAACCGGTAGCAGCACCGTTAAAAGGTTCAACAGTAGTAGGAAAATTATGGGTTTCGGCTTTTAATGAAATAACGGTACTAATCTCTTTTACAGCAAAGAAATCGGCTTTATCCTGAGTCTTGGGAGCAAACTGTTCCACCTTGGGACCCAGCACAAATGCCACATTATCTTTATAAGCCGATACCAACCGGTTGGGATGTTCCTTTGCTGTCTTTTTTATCAAAGCAAAAAGGCTCTCTTTCATCTCCTTGCCATCGATAATAAAAGTACCATTGAATATTTTATGCCGGCAATGCTCCGAATTAATCTGAGCAAAACCATAAACCTCAGTATCGGTTAATTTACGATTGATTTTTGCACTAATCTGCTCCAGATACTCTATTTCATCATCGCTCAAAGCCAATCCTTCCGATTTGTTATAAGCCTTTATATCGTCAATAAAAACTGTTGGTTCGGGTTGAACAGGAATATCAAATAATGTTTGACCAAGGCCGGTATATAACTGTTGTAACATAGGGTCGTAGGCCGCCTGATCACTGGTTTCCCTGGTAAACTCCTCAATACGAATAATCCCTTCGATACCCATATTTTGGGTGATTTCAACTGCGTTAGTGCTCCATGGAGTCACCATCTCTTTTCTGGGGCCGGTAAAATAGCCTTCCAAAGAGCTGGCGTTTTCCAGTTCTGCATCACTAAAAAGCCAGGAAAGTTTTTTAATATCTGAATCGGATAATTTGTTTTGCGATTGAACAGCAAAAACCAGGTTGGCGCCGGAGTGAAAGAATGATATCATAATAACTGATTTGATCCGGTTAACAATTGCTTGCAAAGATGAACAAAATTACTTTTGTAACATTTGATTTTAGTAAGTTTTTTTACTTTTTCTCAACATCGCTATTTGTAAAATGTTTCGCATGCACAGTACTTGTAAAGTGCTGTTATTCAAGTGTTAATACACAATAAAATTTGATTACTTTTGCATCTTTAAAATAAGATAGCATTAAAGCTTAAAGCATGGACGTTCAGAGAATATTTGATTTGTTGCCCAGGTACGAAAAAAAGTTTGAACCCAAGGATGATGTACTTGCGGGCAAAATAAACGGGAAATGGGTAAAGTATGATATCAAAACAATCAGGGAGATTGTTGATAATATCGGTTACGGATTAATGAAACTGGGTATAAAACAAGGCGACAAGGTTGCTACCATTTCTCCCAATCGTCCGGAATGGAATTTTGTTGACCATGCTATTTTACAGCTGGGTGCCATTCATGTTCCCATTTATCCCACCATCAGTGAGTCAGATTACAAATATATATTATCGGAGTCGGATGTAAAGTATATTTTCATTTCCGGCAAGGAGATATGGCGTAAGATAGAGCACATATTACCTGAAATAAAAAACGTGCTGGGGGTTTATACTTTTAATGATTTGGAAGGCCAAAAGCACTATTCCGAATTAATAGAACTGGGTAAGGTTAATAAAAATGAAAAAGCACTGGAAGCAGCAAAAGAGGCGGTAAGCCCTGAAGATATTGCCACCATGATTTACACTTCGGGAACCACTGGTAACCCCAAAGGGGTAATGCTTTCACATAAAAATATTTTGAGCAATGTAAGTGCGGTCTATCATATTTTTCCGGTTGACCAATATAGCAAAGGGGTAAGTTATCTTCCGCTTTGTCATGTTTACGAGCGAACCAATATTTATGTTTATTTGTTTTTAGGGGTTTCCATTTATTACGCCGAAAATATGGCAACCATTGCCGCAAACATTCAGGAAGTGAAACCTCATATCTTAACAACGGTGCCGCGTTTGCTTGAAAAGGTTTACGATAAAATTCTTGCCAAAGGGCGTAAACTTACGGGAATAAAGCATCAACTGTTTTTTTGGGCAGTACGTTTGGGTGAAAAGTATGAATATGACATTTCGAACCCGATTTATCTGGCGCAACTTAAAGTTGCCGACAAACTGATATTTTCAAAATGGAGAGAAGCATTGGGTGGTAACATGAGGGCCATTATTTCGGGTGGCGCTGCCATTCAGCCTCGACTGGCAAGGGTTTTCAATGCAGCGGGTCTGCCCACCCTCGAGGGGTATGGCATGACAGAAAGTTCGCCGGTAATAGCGGTAAATACTTTTGAAAAAGGCCAGCGGAAAATAGGAACCGTAGGTCCTCCTTTAAAAAATCTTGAGGTTAAAATTTCAGACGCAGGAGAAATTATGGTTAAAGGCCCCAGCATCATGGTTGGATATTATAAAAAACCGGAGCTCACCAAAGAGGTCATCGAAGAGGGGTGGCTGCATACCGGTGATAAGGGAGTTATCGATGATGATGGTATGTTGAAAATTACCGGCAGGCTGAAAGAAATATTCAAAACTTCCATGGGTAAATATATTTCTCCGGCACTTATCGAAAACAAATTCAAGGAGTCCGCTTTTATCGACCAGATTATGGTGGTGGGTGAAAATCAAAAGTTTGCCGCTGCACTTATTGTTCCTGATTTTGAGTTTGTAAAACAGTGGTGCCAGCTTCATGAAGTTAAGTTTGAAAGTAACAAACAAATCATCAGCGATAAAATATTTCGCGACAGAATCAAAAAAGAGATTACTGAATACAATCAACATTTTGGTGATTACGAAAAAATTAAAAAGTTTGAATTGATTGATCACGAATGGTCCATTGAAACCGGTGAAATAACTGCCAACCTGAAACTAAAACGCAGCTATATTCATAAAAAGTATGAAAAAATGATTAACGGGCTGTTTGGAATAAAAGAGTAACATTTGGTTGAAGGTATCCGGGTAGTCAAACCCTCGGTGTTGTTACTCGTTATACACCGAGGGCTTGACTTTCATAGTTCACCCTGTCAATTCGCTAAGCATCGCCTGCCTTCGGCTTGACAGGTTTTGTTATTGATGACTAAACAATTGTTGACAAAAACATTCCTGCTTCTTCAACACATCTTTTATCAACCCCTGTATTTGCGTTCTTTTCTTCAAGAAAATCAATCAGCAGTTGTGTATCTATATTGGCTACCAATTCTTTTCCGGTCATGGGACAACCACCCATGCCGCCAATTACCGAATCAAAATTCCGTACGCCGGCATTAAAAGCAGCCTCAATTTTCGCCAATCGCTCTTTGGGTAAAGCGTGCAGGTGAAATCCGAAATCAAGATTCGGAAAGGTGCTAAACAAGGTTTTAAAAACAGAGCTGATGGTTTCGCAGGAAACCTCTCCGGCAATATCAGACAAAGGAAAATAATTCAACCCTTTGGATGCCATCACCTTAACCGATTTAACCAGCATTTCCACACTCCACGGATCGCCATAAGGGTCGCCAAAACCCCAGGAGTAGTATACCACCACTTCCTTTCTATGCTTTTTGGAAAGATTAATTATTTCATCAATGGTTTGCTCTGCCTGACGCACTGTTTGCTTGATGTTTTTCAATAGAAAAGTTTCCGAAAGCGAAAACGGATAAAATATTTTATCAACCTTTTCATACTGACAAGCTATCTTAGCTCCTTTAACCGTAGCTGTCAACACCGCAATTTTTGACTGAACAGAAGTAAGGTCAAGTGCGTTTAAAATTTTTCCGGTATCGGCCATTTGAGGAATAGCCCGTGGCGACACAAAACTCCCTACCTCCACCGTGTCAAACCCACAATGCAGTACACGGTTGATATAATCAACTTTCTGCTGTGTGGGAATAAACTGTGACAACGCCTGGAAACCATCCCGGGGAGTTTCTGTTATTTTAATACCTGATGGCATACCGGTAATATTGTTGTTTTAATTAAAGTTAACGGTCAAGAAATCAATTAACAAAATAATCTAAGTACATAATAAAATTCAAAGATATTAAATTCTGGTTTGTTGCTTTCGTTGAGAAAGCATTTTGTAATGAAGTCGAGACCGGTCTTAAAAATTGTTTTTGCCTTTCTATCATGCTTTTCGACCTTAATCTGCTTAATATTTTGATGGGTGTGAATACCGATTTTGCAAGCCCAAACAAAAGCAACCATAATTAACAAGACAAGCTTTTCGATTCTCTTTGTATCTGAAAGGAGAGCCTTTTTGTTAAATTCTTACATCCGCGCAATGTACAACCCCTATCGTTTCATCATCTTCCTTGAAACAGAAACACCATGCTTGTCTGTCAACCTGATGATATACAAGCCCGGATTAAGGTTTGAAAGGCTAATATTGTACGTTGACTTACCCTTTGTTAATGAAAGTTTTTTTTGAATCATTACCTTTCCGGTAATATCGTAAATTGAGAGTGAAGCACTGCCCGTTGAAGATGCTGAAAGGTTAAGCCGGAGGTTTTCACTAACGGGGTTCACAAAGCTTACATCTGTAAACAGCGAATATTGATATTCGTCGATTCCAACAGGCTGGGCAACACTCAGCTTAAGAGTTACCGGAAGGTGATCGGAGTTTTTTCCTAAAGCGTTCAGCACATTGGAAGGAACCGAAACATTGGAGGGTGCATCCAGCAACCCTTTGTTAAAATGGTTGCCATCCTGTCCTACGGCCCAATAGCTGCCATTTATATATTTTATATGCTTTGATCCGTTTTTGATATAGTTGGATATCAGCACAAAATCGAACCGGTCGTCCATCCCCCCCCATGAAGCACAGCCATTATCCTGTGAGTGTGTTGACTGAGTATGGTAATCACGGAAAGCATAGTTGTTGTGCCAGTCGCCACTTTGGTTCACCGGATCGTTAAAACTGATGTTGCTATTGCTGTTCATGGTAAACTGAAGCCAGGCCGGCTCAATTTCGCTATAGAGGTTGAAATCACCCATCAACAGGTAATTGGCATTTTCATTAAATCCTTTAATAAAGTTCATGGTGTTGGTGGCCATTACCTTACGTTTATTACTGTTATCGGTTCCCGATCCGGCTTTCAGGTGCGCTACAATACAAAAAACAAAAGCGGTATCACCGTTTACCAGGTTTGGTGAATTGTAATATAACTTAAACACATTTATATCACGAACATAACTTTGGGCAATGTACTGTTTTTGAAAAGTAAGTTTTTTGGAGTTGTAGTAAAGAACATTGGCAAGATATTCGGCATTTTCTTTTACAAAACCGGGACGTTTATACCGGTTTGTCCAGCTTGTGTTTAATACACCCAGCAGGTGTTCCATCATTGCTTCGGAAGCCACCATTTCGTTAACTGTAAATATATCCGGTTTTATATAGTTGACAATGGTTTTGATATAACCATCTTTGGTGCTAACCTTGTTATTTGTTGAATTACATCCCCCGAAATCATTGCCATATTGCAACAGGTTGTATTGTAAAACCGTAAGGGTATCCTGTGCCTGTGATGTTCCAATAAAAAGGACAAAAAGAATCGGGATAAAAAACTTTTTCATAACTATATTTTCAGCAAAGGTAGGCTAAAACAGGAAATATGAACCAATATAAACCCCCATTTTAGTACCATCTTTCGGGTTAAGTGCTTTGGCAAAATCGGCAGCAATGGTAATATTATGGTTCAAAACAATATGTATTCCGGCACCGGCGGTATTATGGAATTTTTCAGCACCAATGTTAAAATAGTCGGCTTTGGTGTCGCCTACATGTTTATAGTCAATGTCTTCATCGGTCAGGCCGTTTATGATATCATCCACTGCGATTTTTTTAACTATCCTTCCGGTATCGAAAAAGCCGCTCAGTACAAGGCTTATGTTTTGCCTAAAAATCACAAAATCGTAAACATCCCATCTAAATTCAAAATTTCCCAATACAAAACCATCGCCTACGGCACGGTTACGAACCATTCCCCTAACGGTCTTGGCTCCTCCCAGGCCCTCATTATATAATCCGTTTGCAACGGAGTTAAAAGTAAACGTTTGTGCATAAACCGGTGCATAACCTGCAATGGTTGCCTGATAATTCAAACGATAAGCAAACGTAAGCCTGTTTTTAATAATGGGCACATAATGCCGCCAGTAAACAGAGAGTTTTAAAAACCCGTCATTCATTGATGACAGAAATTTTGGGGCGGCAATTAAGGTAGCTTCGGTCCAGATACCCCGCATGGGCACCTGTTCATGATCGCGGGTATCATAAACAATGCCGGCTTTCAAAATGGAAAAAATACCACCATCTTTTTCGCTTTCCTTAATAATTCCCCAGTGAATATACCGGTCGTAAAGCGGTGGAACACTATCAATAGAGGGCAGCGTATTTCCTTCATCTTTTCCGCGGTTCAACCTGTCGATATCAATGGAGCTGGATTTTACACTGTAAAACTCGACACCAAAAAGTACTTTAAAATTACTGGTATTTATTCTCTTCAAAAAGGTAGTTCGTACCCGAAGCATTTTACGTTTCTGCTTATAAAACAATCGTGACCGGTATTCACTATTGTCGTCATACCGCCAGTTTTCATTGTAAACAGCTTCGTATCCGTTGTACCCTAAAAAGTCGTATGCCATGTCGGGCAGATAAGCCACGTCGAACAGGGTTTTGTAACCTTTAATCAAATGATCGGAATCGAAACTAAACAGAAAAGTAGCGCTTCCCTTGGTATAAATTGACCCGGAGATAGACATCATTTGGTAATAGTTGGGATAGAGTTTGCCATCACCAAAATTAACAGCACTTCCTGAAAGGCCAAATTCAACTCCCAAATCGGTATCGAAAGTAATGATTGGAAAAGGCAACAGCGTCCAGCCTGTTTTTCGGATGTCTTTTTTTGATTGTTTACCGGTTATGGTATCTTGTGCGATTAATGCAGTTGAAATTACCAGTAAAATAATAAGCAGACTTTTTCGCATAGCTAAACTCTTTGTGGGGACCCAAAAATATCTATACAACAAAAGTATGAAAAATGCGGTACAAATCCGAACGGGCAGATAATAGAAAGGTGTCAGCCTGTTGAATGGCGTAACAAGGCATGAAGTCGAAAGAAGAATAGCAGATTTTCGGTTATCAAAAATTTACTGTCTGGCTTCAATAAGCAGTTCCAGCATTTTTATACCGGCATCGGCAATTCTTGTTCCGGGGCCAAATATAGCCACCACACCTGCATCGTATAAAAACTGGTAATCCTGATGAGGGATCACTCCTCCCACAATGACCATAATGTCTTCACGCCCCAGTTTTTTCATCTCTTCCATTACTTGTGGAACCAGGGTTTTATGACCGGCGGCCAGAGAGGAAACCCCAAGAATATGAACATCGTTTTCCACTACCTGACGGGCAGCTTCAGCAGGCGTTTGAAACAGTGGACCCATGTCCACATCAAAACCGATATCGGCATAGCCTGTGGCTACTACTTTGGCACCCCGGTCGTGACCATCCTGTCCCATTTTGGCAATCATGATACGTGGCCGTCTGCCTTCCATGGCAGCAAACTTATCAGCCAGCTCGCGAGCTTTTTTAAACTCATCGTCGTTGCCGGCTTCGGCCGAATAGACTCCTGAAATTGATTTAATCACTGCTTTATACCTCCCGAAAACTGTTTCACAAGCGTACGAAATTTCTCCCAATGTAGCCCGCTTTTGTGCTGCATCAACTGCCAAAGCTAATAAATTTCCTTCACCTGTTTCACAAGAACGGGTAATGGCTTCCAGACTCTTTTGTACCGCATCGTTGTCGCGTTCAGCTTTTAGCTTATTCAACCGTTCTATTTGCGACAATCTTACAGCGGTATTATCCACTTCCAGAATATCCAACGGCTCTTCTTTGTCGGGACGATATTTATTCACGCCAACGATTACATCTTTGTGGGCATCAATACGAGCTTGTTTACGGGCGGCAGCCTCTTCGATACGCATTTTCGGCAGTCCGGTTTCGATGGCTTTGGCCATGCCACCCATTTCTTCTACCTCTTCAATCAGCTTCCAGGCTTTTTCAGCCAACTCTTTTGTCAGATATTCAATATAGTACGAACCGGCCCAGGGGTCAACATTTTTGGTAATTCCGGTTTCTTCCTGCAGATAAATTTGAGTATTACGGGCAATACGGGCAGAAAAATCGGTAGGCAAAGCAATGGCTTCATCCAATGCATTGGTGTGCAACGACTGGGTTCCTCCCAAAGCAGCACCCATGGCTTCGATACAGGTCCGGGCAACATTATTAAAAGGATCCTGTTCGGTAAGACTCCACCCGGATGTCTGGGTATGGGTTCTTAACGCCATGGATTTGGGGTTCTGTGGATTAAACTGTTTCACAATTTTAGCCCACAACATACGCCCCGCACGCAGCTTGGCAATTTCCATAAAATGATTCATGCCCAGTCCCCAGAAAAAACTTAAGCGTGGAGCAAACTGGTCAATTTTAAGACCCGCCTTTAATCCGGTTCTGATATAATCCAAACCGTCAGCCAGTGTATAAGCCAGCTCAATATCAGCAGTAGCTCCCGCTTCCTGAATATGGTATCCTGAAATAGAGATACTGTTGAACTTGGGCATGTTCTGCGAGGTATATTCAAAAATATCAGAAATGATACGCATGGAAGGCGCCGGCGGATAGATATAGGTATTACGAACCATGAACTCCTTGAGAATGTCGTTTTGGATGGTGCCGGCAAGCTCTTCCATTTTAGCACCTTGTTCCAGTGCTGTAACAATGTAAAAGGCCATAACGGGCAGAACAGCGCCATTCATGGTCATGGAAACCGATATTTTATTTAACGGAATCTGATTAAAAAGTACCTTCATGTCCAGAATCGAGTCGATGGCAACACCGGCTTTTCCCACATCGCCAATCACCCGTTCGTGGTCGGAATCATAACCCCTGTGTGTAGCCAGGTCGAAAGCCACCGAAAGCCCTTTTTGACCGGCAGCCAGGTTCCTTCTGTAAAATGCATTGGATTCTTCTGCGGTGGAAAACCCGGCATACTGGCGGACAGTCCACGGACGGGTTACATACATAGTTGAGTAAGGTCCACGTAAAAAAGGAGGAATGCCTGCAGCAAAATTAAGATGCTCCATCTCCTTTTTAACTTTTTGAGTAAAAACAGGTTTTACTTTAATGTGTTCCGGGGTTTCCCAGAGATTATTAACCTGATGCTGCTTTTCCCAATCTTCTAACGGCAAACTACCTGAGGGAACATGGGTTAAATCGATGTTGTTAAAGTTTGGTTTCATAGTACCTGTTTTTACACCTTTGTAAATTGAATATTTTTAGTGGGTTTTAACTTATCCCTGAACTTGTTACCACTCCCAACCTACACCTGTATGCAGCACATAATCTACATCCGAAGCGCCTTCAACGGGCTGGTTGTCGTAGTTAAGCGAATAACCTGCTTTAATATAAAAGTCTAAAGGAAGGTCATATTTAAGGTCGAAGTTAAAATCAACACGCCACCTGCCAGCTTCTGTAATACCGGGGAAAACCTTTATGTTGGTAAGTAAATTCAGGTCTCCGATATCAAACAGGTTTAATTCGGTTCCTGCAAATCCTTCCCATGAACTTTTAATTTCAGAAGCTGAATCAACAACAGCTGTATATTTTTCATGGTTATAAGCTGCTCCTGCAGAAATGCCCCAATATGCACGATTGCTATGGATTAGGTATTTACCTGCTCCTAATAAAGCATTCCAACGAGCATCAAGTTTTTGTTCGCTATTTGACAAATAAGTAACCGTTACCGGTAAATACCAATCGTGAGGAAGGAAATATTTGTAAGTTAATCCCCCATCTGTTCTTCTAATATTTTCAGCTTCATCCTGAGAAGAAAAGAGTGTGTTAAAATTAAAATCGGTGGACCAACGGTTGGCAAGATATCCCAAGGTACTTCTTGTGGTAAATGTTGTCATATTATTGGCTTTTGTTAAATCGAAGCCAATATCAATAGAAGCATAAACCCTGTCCCAAAAACCTTTATCTACTGATTTTAAATAGACCAGGTCATCAGGTTTAATCTCAACAGAATTTCCTGTTTCAGGAATAATCTTGAGCATTCCGTCACCACTTGATGCTACTTTCCCGTTTATTCTTTCTCCGTTGGAAAGCGTTACCAAATAGGAAGATTGAGTGAAAATCTTTTTTATACCATCCCACTCGATGGTAAAGTCATCATCGCTATAATCGGTTTCAACGACGGCAACACCCTTGTCCAGAGATTTCAGTTCGCCAACAATAACATCACCGTTAACTAATATAAGGGAATCTTTTTGCGCGAATCCTGCCATGGTAGCAAAAACTAACACGCTAATTAATAATACTTTTCTCATAATTATTTTAATTTAATTTGAGCTGTAAAAGTATTAATTTTTAAAACAATAAAAATAAGAGAGTAAATAAACTTTACAGGATTTATTCGTCGGAAATTTCTTCCAGCAGCTTGCGGTATTTTGAGAAAACCCTTGCCCGGGAAACAAACCCCAAATATTTGCCATCTTTTACTACTGGCAGGTTGTAGTTTCCTGAATTTTGAAATTTTTGCGCTACCGATTCCATATTTTCATCGGGTGAAACAATGGGGTCGGGCATAAACATCACCTCTTCCACGCTAATCTTGTCATACAGTTCAGGTTTAAAAATAACATTTCTAATATTATTGACGAAAACCAGGCCGTAAAATGTATTATCATCATCCACCACCGGAATGATGTTTCTTTCAGAATTGGAAATTACCTTTACCAGGTCTCTGAGCATTGCATCTTTGTGGATGGTTATAAAATTGGTTTCGATAAGGCTTCTTACATCCATCATCATCAGCACCGCTTTATCTTTATGGTGGGTAAGCAGCTCCCCGCGTTCTGCCAGCCGTTTGGTATAAATGGAATGCGGTTCAAAATACATTATGGTGAGATACGAAACCGTAGCCGTGATGATTAGCGGTGTAAAAAGGCTGTATCCGCCTGTAAATTCGGCAATAAGGAATATACCCGTCAGTGGTGCGTGCATCACCCCGGCCATTACTCCCGACATACCCACCAAAGCGGTGGCGTTTACCGGAATGTCAACAAAAGGCAGCTGGTTGATAAGTTCACCAAAAACACCCCCGAAAATACCACCTACAAACAATGAAGGTGCAAAAATACCACCCACACCACCTGAGCCTGAAGTGAGTGCCATGGCCACTACTTTAATGAAGACAATGGCAGTTAATAGTGCCAGGATTAGCTTGGTAGAGCCAGGTTCGCCAAATAGCTCCTCATTGATAACCATGTGGGTTTCCCCATTGATAAGTTCTCTTAAAAACTCATAACCTTCACCGTATAATGAAGGGAAAATAAAAATCAAAATCCCAACAAGGCTACTGCCTAACAAAACCCGCTGCCACAATTTGGTAACCGATTTAATTTTCTTTTCCACAAACAGCGTTGTCTTGGTAAAATACAAGGATACGAAACCGGTAAGCAATCCCAGTAAGATATACCAGGGAAGGTTCGCTATTTGAAAGTCATCGGTAAAATGAAACGAAAACAAAACACCTGCTCCCATTAAAAAGTAAGCTACTGATGCTGCTGTCGCTGCAGAAATCAGCAGCGGTATCAAACTTGCCATAGTGAGGTCAAGCATCAATACTTCCAGCGAAAAAACCACCGCTGCAATGGGTGCTTTAAAAATACCCGCAATGGCACCCGAAGCACCGGCACCAATGAGGATAAAAATGGTTTTTTGATTCATCCGGAATAACCTCCCCAGATAAGATCCAAACGAGCTGCCGGTAAGCACGATGGGTGCTTCAAGCCCTACTGATCCCCCAAAAGCTACCGTGAAAGTACTGGCAATCATGGAGGAGTACATATTGTGTTTTTCAATATGTCCGTTTTTTTTGGAGATGGCATACAAAATGTTACTTACCCCATGGCCGATATCCGCTCTGAAAACATATTTGGCAAGCAACACCGTAATGGTAATACCTATTAACGGAAAAAAGAGATACACATCTTTGCCCACACCAAAATCGAAACCGTTGGTCACCAATGAATGGGTGTAGTGAACAATGTTTTTGAGCATAACTGCTGCCAGTCCGCTAACCAGTCCAATAACAAGACTTAGTATAAGCACAAGTTGCCGGTGTTTTTTTCCTGCAAATTGCCGGGTAATTTTAACGAACCTTCTGCTCCAGCTCATAATGATTATTCTTCAGAAAATTCTTTTAACAACTGCCGGTATTTTGAAAATACATTGGCACGCGACACAAAACCTTCATACTTTCCATCTTTCAAAACCACCAGATTGTATTTTCCTGATTTTTGAAATTTCGAAGCTACCGTTTCCATATCATCGTTCCAGTCGACAATATTGGAAGGCATAAACATCAGCTCTCGTACGCTGGTATTATAAAGTTCAGGCT
>Ga0256831_1001470_pt1 | contig 12391 bp, 9 predicted proteins | sample 132544metaG_FD_189087 | JGI IMG/M metagenome (GOLD analysis project Ga0256831, IMG submission 189087) | Hydrothermal vent microbial communities from Lau Basin, Pacific Ocean - 132-544 | ecosystem: Environmental > Aquatic > Marine > Hydrothermal vents | place: Pacific Ocean: Lau Basin | collected... | reverse complement strand
TTTTAAGAGTGGGCCTTGGGCCCATTTTTTATTTGTAGCATAAAATTTTGCGACTGGTCTAATGTCTATTAAAACCCAACAACTTGATAAACTGCTGGAACCTGTAGTCAGTTCTATGGGCTATGAATTTGTGGGGCTGGAATATATTTCTCAGGGCAGTCATTCTATTTTACGGATTTATATTGATTCTGAAAAAGGGATCAGTGTTGATGATTGTGCTGATGTCAGTTATCAATTAAGCGGGCTTCTGGATGTAGAAGATCCCATCAGTAATGAATATACGCTGGAAGTCTCTTCACCCGGACTGAATCGTCCGTTGTTTAAGATAGAGCAATATGAACGTTTTACTGGTGAGGATGTTAAGTTTAGAACCTTACATCCACAACTTGAAAATGGACAGCGAAAATTCAAAGGAACTATTGAGTCAGTAGAAGGCAGTAATATTGTTTTTCTAATTGAAGGGGACAGATTAAGCGTGCCTTTTGCCGATATTGACAAGGCTAATATAATTGCAAAGTTTTAGGGGTTATTGATCTTTCCCCAATCACTGAGCAGTCATCAAAAATTTATTATTATCTCCGGCTCAATGTGTCGGAACTGTTAGGACAAAAGTATGAGTAAAGAAATTCTCCTGGTTGTTGATGCTGTTTCACATGAACGTGGTATTGAAAAAGAAGTCATTTTTGAAGCTCTGGAATACGCACTGGCTTCTGCATCCAGGAAAAAGTCTGGTAAAGACATTGAAGTCAGAGTTTCCATTGACAGAACGACTGGAGAATATGAAACATTCCGTCGCTGGCTTGTACTGGATGATGAAATAGATCCATTTGAATTTTATGACAAGCAGGTACTGCTGTCGAGAGTTAAAGATCAGCACCCTGACATCAAACCGGGTGAGTTTATAGAAGAACCGATAGAATCGGTTGAATTTGGCCGTATTGCTGCTCAGACTGCAAAACAGGTTATCGTACAAAAAGTTCGTGAAGCAGAACGTAAAAAAGTGGTTGATGAATATCATGAACGTATTGGTGAGATGCTGTCTGGTACCGTCAAACGTATTGAACGTGGTAATGTTATTGCCGATATTGGTAATAATATTGATGTAATTATCAAACGCGAAGACATGATCCCCCGTGAACCGGTACGAAACGGTGATCGAATTCGTGGTTATCTATATGAAGTTAAATCTCAGAATCGCGGCCCTCAATTAAGCCTGAGTAGAGTATCTCCAAAGTTTCTTATTGAACTGTTTACTATTGAAGTACCTGAAATTGGTGAAGGGCTGATTGAAATTCATGGTGCCGCACGGGATCCCGGATTACGCGCCAAAATTGCCGTAGAAGCTCATGAAGAACGTATTGACCCAGTGGGAGCCTGCGTAGGTATGCGTGGTTCACGAGTCCAGGTTATTTCCAATGAACTGGCAGGAGAACGGGTTGATATTATTTTGTGGGATGAAAATCCGGCGCAATTTGTCATTAATGCCATGTCTCCAGCTGAAGTCCAGTCTATTGTGGTTGATGAAGACAAGCATTCAATGGATATAGCGGTGGAAGATGCACAATTATCCCTGGCTATTGGTCGAAATGGACAAAACATTAAACTGGCATCCCAGCTCACTGGCTGGGAGTTAAATGTTATGACCATCGACGAAGCCGAAAACAAGAATGAAGAAGAAGCCCAGAAGGTTCTGGATAAACTGGTTGAAAATCTGAATATTGATGAAGATCTCGGTATTTTACTATTAAACGAAGGTTTTACCTCTCTGGAGGAAGTGGCTTATGTCCCCCTTCAGGAGATGCTGGATATTGAAGAGCTGGATGAAGATACGGTACTGGCCTTAAGAGAACGAGCCAAGAATGTGTTATTAACACAGGCAATACGTGATGAAGAACAGTTAAGTGATGCTGAACCGGCTACGGATCTTCTGAAAATGGATGGCATGGATGAAACCACGGCGCATAAACTGGCATCCAGAAATATAATTTCCATGGAAGATTTAGCTGAACAGTCCGTTGATGAATTGCTTGATATTGATGGTATTGATGAGGTAAAAGCAGCTGAACTGATTATGACGGCACGAGCGCCATGGTTTGCTGAAGAAGAAGGGAAAAATGAAGAGCCGACAGAAGATAAGCAATCAGATGATGATAAGCAATAAGCGGTTGGGCGAGGAGAAATATTATGTCAGAAACTAAAGTAAAAGATTTTGCCGACACTGTCGGTACGCCCGTTGAACGTCTTATAGAACAGATGCAAGGTGCCGGAATAAAAGTTGCAGGACCTGAGTCAGCTGTTTCAGAAGATGAAAAGCAGCAATTACTGGCTTTTTTACGAAATAAGCATGGGGCAGGAAAAGCCACACTCAATAAAATTACCCTGAAGCGAAAAACCACTACCGAACTGAGTACTGCCTCAAGCTCTAAAAAAAGCGGCAAAAAAGTAAAAGTCGAAGTGCGTAAAAAGCGAACTTATGTCAAACGTAGTGTAGTAGAAGATGAACAACCGCTTTCTTCTGATGAAGAACTACTGGAAACCCAGCGTCTGGAAGCTGAAAAAGAACAGCAGGAAAATGCTCGACTAGAAGCTGAAGCCGCTCAAAAGGCTCAACAGGCAGCAAAAGAAGCTGAAGATGCGCTTAAAAAGCAACAGGAAAGTGCTGCACAGGAAACTTCTAAGGCAGAAGCAACTACTACTAAATCTTCGGAACAGCAGGATATTGAAGAACGAGCCAGAAGGCAGACTAAGCCTATTCTAAAAGAAGCACCAAGAGCCACTCCTGCAAGAAGTGCTCCTGATAAAAACAAAGCCGTTAAAAAGACAGCTGTTAAACAGACAACCGTTAAACAGAGACATCCTGATAAACCAAAATTCTCAGAAAATGCCAAAAAAGGCAGTAAGTCAGCTGGAAAGTCCCGTAAGGGTAAGCTGACTGCAGCAGAGCAGAAGGGCAGTAAAGGACAACGTTTTAAGAAAAAGAAATCGGCTTCCCTGAATATTGAAACCAAACATGTATTTGAGATGCCAACTGAGAAAAAAGTAATTGAAGTCTCTATACCTGAAACCATAAAAGTAGGTGACCTGGCACAAAAAATGTCAGTTAAAGCCGGTGAAGTCATTAAAATTATGATGAATATGGGTAGTATGGTAACCATTAATCAGATGCTCGATCAGGAAACCGCTTCAATTGTTATTGAAGAAATGGGACATGTTGCTGTACCTATGAAGAGCGAACAGATTGAAGATAATCTGATGGAATCCCACAATGAAGGAGAACAATCACCCAGAGCTCCTGTCGTCACCATTATGGGTCATGTTGACCATGGTAAGACCTCTTTGCTGGATTTTATTCGAGAGTCCAAGGTAGCCGATAGTGAAGCCGGTGGTATTACTCAGCATATTGGTGCTTATCATGTGGAAACAGGCAAGGGCATGATTACCTTCCTGGATACTCCAGGACACGCCGCTTTTACGGCTATGCGTTCACGTGGAGCCAATGCTACCGATATTGTTATCGTGGTAGTTGCAGCCGATGATGGGGTTATGCCGCAAACCAAGGAAGCTATACATCATGCAAAAGCGGCTGAAGTGCCAATTATTATAGCTATTAATAAAATTGATAAGGAAGCTTCTGATCCGGAGCGGGTAAAAAATGAACTGTCAGCACTGGATGTAATCCCGGAAGAATGGGGTGGTGACGTGATGTTTATGCAGGTTTCAGCTAAAACTGGACAGGGTGTGGATGAATTACTGGATGCCATTTCTGTCACTGCGGAAATTATGGAGCTGACTGCCATCCCTGATGGCCCGGCCAAGGGTGTGGTTATCGAATCTCGTCTGGATAAAGGACGAGGTGTGGTTGCTACCATTCTGGTTCAGGATGGCCTGATGAAAAAAGGCGATATTATTATTGCCGGACAGGATTATGGCCGTATACGGGCCATGATTGACGAAAATGGTAACTCTATTAAAGAGGCCGGCCCTTCAATTCCCGTGGAAATACTGGGCCTTTCCGGTACACCTACGGCCGGTGCGGAAGTGCTGGTGGTTAAAGATGAACGCAAGGCTCGTGAAGTGGCCCTGTTCCGTCAGGGTAAATACCGTGATGTGAAGTTGGCCCGCCAACAGGCGGCCAAGCTGGAAAATATGTTTACTCAGATGGAAAGTGGCGATGTTAAAACCATTAATATTGTACTCAAAGCTGATGTTCAGGGTTCTGTAGAAGCTATTTCAGAATCATTACAGAAACTGTCTACCGATGAAGTAAAAGTACATATTGTTGCTGATGGTGTGGGTGGGATTAATGGTTCTGATGCTCAGTTAGCGCTGGCGTCCGGGGCTATTATTATAGGCTTTAACGTACGTGCTGATGCGACGGCTAAAAAACTGATAGAAAGCGAAGCTATTGACCTGCACTATTACAGTATTATTTATGATCTGCTGGATGATGTGAAATCTGCCATGACCGGTATGCTGTCACCTGAGTTTAAGGAACAAATTATCGGTCTGGCTGAAGTGCGTGATGTATTCCGTTCTCCCAAGCTAGGCGCAATTGCCGGTTGTATGGTTGTTGATGGTATTGTTAAACGCAATAACCCGATTCGTATTCTACGCGACAATGTGGTTATTTATGAAGGTGAACTGGAATCACTGCGTCGCTTTAAGGATGATGTCCAGGAAGTTAAAAACGGCATGGAATGCGGTATCGGTGTCAAAAATTATAATGATGTCAAAGCCGGTGATCAGATTGAGGTTTATGAACGTGTCCAGGTTAAAAGGACGCTGTAACTATGGCGGATAATCAGAATCGCAGTCGTCGGGTAGGTGAATTGATTCAGCGTGAGCTGGCAACCATGCTGACCAGGGATGTTAAGGATCCCCGCCTTTCCATGGTGTCTATTACTGCCGTTGATGTTACCCGTGATTTAGGTCTGGCGCGGGTTTACTATACTGTTATTAATGTTCAGGACGATTCGGATAATCTGGAAAAAGTTCGTCAGGGTCTGGCTAAAGCCAATGGTTTTTTACGCCATGAGCTGGGTCAGCATATTCAATTGCGAATCGTTCCTAAACTGGAATTTCGTTATGATGAATCCATTGTTCATGGTGCAAAACTGACTCAATTAATAGACAGTGTTATAGAAGACGATATAAAGCGTCATAATGATGATGAATAAGTATTTATCTATTTAACGAATATGGCACGCAAAAAAAAAGGGCGTCCAGTCAATGGCATTCTGGTTCTTGACAAGCCTGCAGGCATTACCTCTAACCGGGCACTACAAAAAGTAAAACGGCTTTTTGAGGCTCAAAAAGCCGGACATACCGGTAGTCTTGATCCTCTGGCAACCGGGGTTCTGCCAATTTGCCTGGGTGAAGCCACTAAACTTTCCCACTATCTGCTTGATGCCAGGAAACGTTATCGTGCCCGGTGTATTCTGGGTATTACCACCACCACAGGCGATTCTGAAGGGGACGTTTTAGAACAATCGGACATTCCTGAATTTGATAAATCACGCCTAATATCACTGCTTGAAAATTTTAAAGGCAGCCAGTCTCAAACCCCGCCAATGTACTCCGCGCTAAAGCATAATGGACGACCATTATATGAATATGCAAGAAAGGGGATAGAAATTGAAAGAAAATCGCGCCAGATCACTATCTTTGAATTGAACCTGCTGAACTATCACTGGCAGACGGATGCTCAGTCGGGTCAGGCTTTTATTGAAATTGAAGTCTTATGTTCAAAAGGAACCTATATCCGTTCACTTTGTGAAGATATTGGCAGTGCTTTAGGCTGCGGTGCGCATATTTCGGTATTGCGGCGTCTTGAGGCTGAGCCCTTTATACTGTCACAGGCTGTAACTCTTGAACAACTCGAAGCACAAGCTGATTTTTATGCTCGTGAACAGTTGTTACAGGATACCGATGCGGCTATTCACAGCTTTTCGCGTATTGACTTAAATGACAGTGAAAAAGATCTGATTGCACATGGGCACAGCATAGCCTGTAATGCTTTTGAACAGGCTGTTGAGACGCATATTAACTACCGCTTATATTTTAATAACACTTTGATCGCACTGGCGATTTTAGATGAAAATAAAAATTTAAAGCCCAAACGTCTGTTATTTTTATAAAAGCCTTTTTTTATGATTATAAACCGCTATATTGCTTGTTTAAAGTCAGATGAGCAGGTAAAATACGCAGCTTCACAGGATTGTAAAATCTCTGCGCACAAGCTGAGTCTGCAATCCAGTCCGGCAACACCTCTATAGTTGAGTTGCACCGGTTTTAACTTCCTGTTTTATTTTCGGGTTTTAAAAACCTGTTAACAGAAGTTATTTCTGGTACTTTAATTTTTTAGGAGTAATACATGATATCCACACAACAAAAAAGCGAAATAATCAAGGACCACAGCCGTGGTACGAATGATACCGGTTCCCCTGAAGTTCAGGTTGCCTTATTAACCGCAAAGATTATTGATTTGACAGAACATTTCAAAGAACACAATCATGACTATCATTCTCGTCAGGGCCTGTTAAGAATGGTCAGCAAACGTCGTAAAATGCTTGATTATCTAAAAAGAAAAGATGTTGAACGTTATCGTGCACTGATTACCAGGCTGGGTCTGCGTAAATAATAAATTTCAAAACTCTTCAAACTGTCTGCATCAACATCTAAGTGGTCACCCTCTGGTGCAGATGGTTTGAGGTTCTTAATAGTAGCCGAATATAACGGAGCAAATTAGCGTGACACCAATTAAAAGAACCTTCCAGTACGGACAAGACACCGTCACCCTTGAAACAGGCGAGATAGCTCGTCAGGCATCTGGTGCCGTTATGGTCAATATGGGTGGTACGACAGTTTTTGTAACTGCAGTTGCCAGAAAAGAAGCCAAACCCGGTACAGATTTTTTTCCAATGACTATCAACTATCAGGAAAAAGCCTATGCAGCCGGTAAAATTCCCGGTGGATTTTTTAAGCGTGAAGGTCGTCCTACTGAAAATGAAACGCTGGTCGCCCGCTTAATTGACCGTCCCTTACGTCCTTTATTTCCTAAAGGTTACCATAACGAAGTTCAGGTTATTTGTACGGTTGTTTCTCTCAACCCGGAAATAGATCCTGATATTCCTGCAATGATTGGTGCTTCTGCAGCATTAAGCCTGGCTGATGTCCCTTTTAACGGACCCATCGGCTGTTGTCGAGTGGGTTATAGCGATGGTGGATACCAGTTGAATCCAACGCGTGAGCAATTAGATGAATCAGAACTGGATCTAGTCGTTGCGGGTACTTCTTCTGCAGTATTAATGGTTGAATCTGAAGCAGATGAGCTGCCTGAAAATGTTATGCTGGGTGCTGTTATGTTCGGTCATGAGCAGCTGCAAACAGTCATTAACGAAATTAACGAATTTACTAAAGAAGTCGGCGTCAGCAAAACACAATGGAATGCCGCAGAAGTTGATCAGGACCTGGTCAGTGCAGTGGCTGGCGAGTGTGAAGCCGATGTGGTCGCAAGCTATCAGATCAGTGACAAACTGGAACGCTTAAACAAGCTGGATGATATTCGCAATGCATTGATTGAGAAGTTCACTTCTGCAGAAGATGCAAAATGGGATGCCGCTGATTTATCCGGTGCTTTTTCCAAACTGGAAAAGAAAGTGGTTCGGGGCAGTATTATTGCCGGTAATCCACGTATTGATGGTCGTGATACTAAAACGGTTCGTCCCTTACATATCCGTACCGGTGTACTTGAGCGTACTCATGGTTCAGCACTGTTTACCCGTGGCGAAACTCAGGCTTTAGTTGTAACAACACTGGGTACTGCCCGGGATGCACAAATTATTGATGCTCTGGAAGGCAGCTATAAAGATTCCTTTATGCTGCATTATAATTTTCCTCCCTATAGTGTGGGTGAAACCGGTATGGTGGGTTCTCCCAAACGCCGCGAAATAGGCCATGGTCGTCTTGCTAAACGTGGTGTTGCGGCTGTTATGCCGACTGTGGAAGAATTTCCTTATACTATTCGGGTAGTTTCTGAAATTACAGAATCCAATGGTTCCAGTTCCATGGCTTCTGTTTGTGGTACCAGCCTGTCCTTAATGGATGCCGGAGTGCCCATTTCTACTCCGGTTGCGGGTATTGCAATGGGTCTGATTAAAGAAGATGATAACTTTGCCATATTGACGGATATTCTGGGTGACGAAGATCATCTGGGCGATATGGACTTTAAGGTAGCCGGTACAGAAAACGGTGTTAATGCCCTGCAAATGGACATTAAGATTGAAGGTATTACTAAAGAAATTATGGAAATTGCTCTGGCCCAGGCCAAAGATGCACGGATGAATATCCTGGAGCAGATGAATGCAGTTATTTCTTCACCGAATACCGATATGTCGGATTTTGCACCGCGTATTCTGACCATTCAGATTAACCCGGAAAAAATCCGTGATGTCATTGGCAAGGGCGGCTCAACCATTAAAGCTCTGACGGAAGAAACGGGTGCTAATATTGATATTGATGACGCTGGTGTTGTTAAAATATCGTCTGTTGATAATGCCGCTGCACAGGAATGTAAACGTCGAATTGAAGAAATTACTGCTGACGTTGAAGTGGGTAAGATCTACCATGGGCGTGTTACCAAGATCATGGACTTTGGTGCTTTTGTTACCATTATTCCAGGAAAAGATGGTCTGGTTCACATATCTCAAATCTGTGAAGAACGGGTTAATAATGTCACAGACAAACTGTCTGAAGGCGAGTTTGTGGATGTTAAGGTTCTGGAAATTGACAAGCAGGGTCGTATTCGTTTGAGTATGAAAGCTATTGCTGTTGATGAAGCAGCTGCGGCGGCGACTGTGGAAAATGACAGCGCTGACGAACAGTAATAATACCAGCAGTTAGTTTGCGATTCTGCCGATGACAGAATTGCAAACACATCTTAATCAGCCTGATTGGTTTTTCTGATAATCCTTTAACTTAAAACAAACGGTAACTATTAGTTCAAGGCACAATAGCTTCGCTACCTCAAGGAGGCGCACGGAAAATGTGGGCATATGCAAATATGTGACCACTTCCAGTACCCCTTGAAAGTAGAGTACGAAAATAACGCACTCTCTTATTAACAAGGGCTGGGTAAAAGGTGTATACGCTAAGTAGTTACTGCAAACTACCATCAATTCATATATGTAAGTATTCACTTACAGGCTTTTTTTCAAATTTACGCTACAATTGTTTATAATCATTGTATTTCTAATGTATTCTGGTAAACCATTTCATTTAAACTGATTTTATTTTTAGGCATAATAATACCAACATGAGTGTTATTAAAGGGTATACAATTCAGGGAATTCTGGCCAAAGGCGGCATGGCAACTATTTATATTGCCCAGCAGGAATCTTTAAAGCGTCAGGTGGCATTAAAAATACTGAATCCAAAACTGGATACTATTATTCTGGATCATTTTCTGGATGAAAGTCGTATTATTGCTTCTCTTAAGCATCCCAATATTATTCCCGTCTATGATGTCGGCAGAGTAGGAATTCACTTTTATCACGCCATGGAATATCTGGAAGGCGGCGATCTTGAAACCCGTATGAGTCAGCATCAGATTGATACCCATACTGCGCTTGAAATCATACTTGAATTATCAGAGGCACTTTATCTTGTGCATAGTAAAGGCATTATTCATGGTGATATAAAACCGGCCAATATTGTCTTTCGCTCAGATGACTGTCCGGTATTAACAGACTTTGGAATTTCCAGGCGCACAGATAGTGTCAGTTCAAATGACAATTCTGAAGAAATTTTGACCAGTCCAAGTTATGCCAGTCCGGAACTTATACAGGGGCATAATTTTGATCATCGAACCGATATATACAGTCTGGGAATGATGCTGTATGAAATGCTGGTTGGGGAGAAACCTTATAAGGGTGAAACAAAACTTGAAATGATTGCCAATAGTATTCAGGAACCCGTCCCTGAACTGCCTGCGGATTTGAAACCCCTGCAGCCTCTGGTTGATCATATGCTGGCAAAAGACCTGGATGAACGTATTGCTGATGGAAGAATGATCAGTCGTTATATTAAAAAATACCTGCGGGATCATCCAAGAGTGACCCAGTCCGCTCAAAAACTGGTTGATGATTCTGCTTTTACCAGTGATGTGGTTTTAGAATATGAATCAGAAATGAACCCCAGCTTAAAAAAGACTTCATCAAAAGTCCTGATCCCACTTCTTATTGTATTATTTTCTGCAGCAGTAGCTGCGTCTCTATGGTTTTTTATAATCTGATTTTTTATTCAGGTTGTGGATAATTTGTACTATTATTACTATATATTTGATTCTTTTCAGGTTTAACATTGTCTAAAGGACAGTAATAATATAAATGAAATCCATTGCTGGATATGACATTGCCAAACTGCTTGCAAAAGGAGGTATGGCTGCAATCTATATTGCAGAACAACGCTCCTTGCAACGTCAGGTTGTGCTCAAATTTCTAAATCCTAAACTTGATGAATCAATTCGTAAACGCTTTATAGATGAAGGGCGAATTATCGCCTCACTTGAACATCCTAACATTATTACTGTTTATGATGTCGTGAGTACTGAGAAGTATGATTTTATTGCCATGGAGTATTTAGAAGGAGGTGATCTGGATCGTGCTCTGAGTAAGGGAATAGATATCTTTCAGGCACTGGATATACTCAGTAAAATTGCAGCGGCACTGCATGTCGTACATAAACAGGGTATCATTCATGGTGATATTAAACCCGGAAATATTATTTTTAGAAAAAATGGCTGCCCGGTACTGGTTGATTTTGGAATTTCGCATCAAAGTGAACCAAAAAAAGAAATTCACTCCTCGGGAGAAGTGTACGCCAGTCCCAGTTATGCCTCCCCTGAACTAATTCAGGGGAGGCCTTTTGACTACCGTACTGATTTATACAGTCTGGGAATCATGATGTATGAATTGCTGGTTGGAGAAAAACCTTTTCAGGGTGAGTCAGAAATTGAGACGATAGCTAAAAGTATTCAGGACCCAGTCCCTGAATTACCCTCAAAGATAAAAGAACTGCAGCCATTATTAGACAGTCTGTTAAGTAAATCCGCAGAAGACAGGCTGTCTGATGCCAAACTGGTCAGCCGATATATCGAACGTTTTTTCAAAGATAACCCGCATCTTAAAAAACAGACCAATGATACCAAACTCATTGATAGTGATGTTGTCGTTGAATATGTCTCTAAACGAAAAGCTAAAAAAAAGCATTCTTTCTTAACACCGCTGTTATTAATGCTGGTGCTGGTTGTTGTTATAGGGTTAAACAAAAATATTCTGTTTGAGCAGTTTTTTCCGTTTCAAAGTAAGACTCAGATACAGGCAGTTTTACCTGAAACGGTTAAGCAGGGGCTTGAAACAGTTACAAATAATAAATCTGATAAGCTTCAATTAGAACAGAATGACCAGCATCAGCAATTACTGGAACAAAAAAATAAGGAAATAGAACGGGTTTACCATGAACAGGAACAACAACAGAAAAAGAAAAAACTCAAACAGCAGCAAATAAATCGTAAGCGCCGGATAGCACGTTTAATTAATAAGGGTCAGAAAAGCTTAAAAGATTATAAGCTGTCCACGCCTTTAAATGATAATGCTATTTATTATTTTCAGCAGGTACTGGATATGGATCCTGAGAATAGCAGGGCAAAAAAGGGCATTAAAGATGTAGTTTATCGCTATGAATTACTGGCCAGAAGTGAGCTGGATAAATACCATTATCAAAAAGCTCAACAATACATAAGTACCGGTTTGAGTCTGGATAATGACAATAAGCGATTACAGGAATTACAGGCTGAAGCTACATTGTTAAACGAACCCAAAAGGGCCATAAATAAAGTAAAAAACTTTTTTAAAAACCTGTGAAAATCTGTACTTTATAGTCTATTATTAAAGAAAAAAGAATCTCACTCAGGAGCAAAAATGAGACTTGTTTTAAGATTTGATGGCCGGGATGTTCAGGAATTTATACTTGATAAACAGGATATTACTATTGGTCGGGCTTCAGGCAATGATATAAGCATTGATAACCTTGCCATAAGCGGACACCATGCAACAGTATATATAACGACTACAGGTCCTGAATTAGTGGATATGAACAGTACCAATGGTACCTTTGTGAATGAGAAAAAAGTACATCATCATCATTTGAAAGACGGAGATATTATTAATATTGGTAAACACCAGATTGTTTTTTTCAGAGATTCTGCTTTTGCCACTGCGGGTTCTGATAATCAGAGTGAAGCGACAGTGATGATGTCTGCTGATTTTCAACAGCAATTGCAACAAGAACTCTCCAAAAAGAAACAACCGGTTCGAACCGTCCAGCCCAGACG
>Ga0256831_1001469_pt1 | contig 12398 bp, 7 predicted proteins | sample 132544metaG_FD_189087 | JGI IMG/M metagenome (GOLD analysis project Ga0256831, IMG submission 189087) | Hydrothermal vent microbial communities from Lau Basin, Pacific Ocean - 132-544 | ecosystem: Environmental > Aquatic > Marine > Hydrothermal vents | place: Pacific Ocean: Lau Basin | collected... | reverse complement strand
GATTAAAGGGTATATCTCTACTGTAAAGAAGAATGGACGCAATGTGATGAAAGAGTTAAAGAATGTTTTTATAGGAGAGGCTTTTGTTCCTGCTTTAGTTGGGTAGGTGAGTGATTACGGTAGATGAAGCCAATACCCAAATAGAGTTTATGTCACAAACCATAGATGACTTTAGAGATTTTTACGCTCTTTCTAAAACAAAAGAGTCTTTCTCTTTAGCCGATGAGGGCAGACAGGTGTTGAGTATGATGCAACATAGTTTAGATGAGGTGGAGATTGTTGTAGAGTTGATTGTGGTAGAGGATTTAGAGATAACAAACTACAAAAATGAGTACAAACAGGTGGTTCTAAATCTCTTAACCAATGCCAAAGATGCATTGGTCGAGAGACTAACCATCGCCCCTAAAATCACCATAAAAGTGGATAAAAATAGAGTAACCATCTCTGATAATGCAGGAGGTATTCAAGAAAAAAATATAGATAAGATATTTGAGCCATACTTCTCTACCAAAGAGAACAGTTCAGGCATTGGGCTGTATATGTCCAAGATGATAGTTGAAAAAAATATGGGTGGGAGATTGAGTGTTAGGAACGATGATAGGGGGGCTGTTTTTAGGGTTGTTTTTTAGATTCATTTCTAGTTATAATCTTACTACCTATGGAGAGGTAGTTAAAAATTAATCCACCATCCTAAACACACCCTCCACAACCTTTGCCATACGCTCATAATCAAGCGTATCGGGTCTATCTTTTGGGGTATGGTAGTTATCTGAACGGTAAAAAGCCGTATCGCTTATCAAAATAGCAGGGTAGTCAAATTTCCAGTAGTTGTGGTGGTCTGAAAAATCAATACCAGGAATAAAAGAGAACGCATTCATAGAGTAGACAGGTAGGTTGCTACTATCTTTAAAAACCCCTTTAATCTCACGTGTTAATGCAATATTTTTCCATGATAGATTACTCACAATAGAGATGAAGTTTGCCTCTTTAGGATAGTATTTGTCCATCAAAGGGAATGGATAGCTTTGAGAGTTTTTTTCATCAGAGAAGTAGCCTATCATATCCAATACAATGACTTTAGAGACTTTTATCTTGTTGTCATGTAGGTACTTTGCGTGTTGAAAACTTCCCATATTTGGTGTTCTAAAAAATGGTGGCTCTTCTAAACTGTAAGCTACTACTTGCACATCACAAGTGGGTGGATGTTTTTTTAAGAGGCGTACTAACTCTAAGAGACCAGCCACAGCTGAGGTGTTATCGTTTGCTCCTGCGTGTCCCTCAAAAGTATCATAATGCCCTCCAATAACCGTTAATCCCTCATCACAATTTTTTGAGCCTTTGAAGTTTGCAATCACATTTCGATAGGTGTTTGAGGGGTCATCTAAAAAACCATCAACTTCAAAGGTCTGATAGCTGACATCATCACTCTGTTTTTGAAATTCATCATAAATATAGGAGGCTGTTTTATCGAGCATTTCAATATTACTATATATACGGTCATCAAACTTATCTACAATGGTATAAACCTGCTCTTTTAAGTTTTCAGCTTTTACCTCTAATTTTTTTTCTCTATTCAACTGAGTTGTAAATATAGGTTGAGTCAACATAAACCAAATGATTAGTACAAATAGAATTAAAGCTATAAGAGTGATGTATAGATTCTCTTTCATCTTATGACAACTTCTCCTCTAACACCTTATCATTATCATAAAATATCTCAACTATCTCATCAAACATTTTTTGGCTCTGCTCAAATAGTTGTTGTGCATTCTCTTGGATAGTCTCTATCTCCATACTCTCTTTTTTATCGAGATACTTCATCTCCTTCTTATAGCGTTTAGGGTTGCTCTCTTCCCATTTTTTTAACTCTTTTCGTGCTTTGTCAAAGTAGTTGTATAGTTCATCTTTATCTTTTGCGAGTTCTGCTTCTCTCTCTAATGAGAGCTTGTTTAGTCTATCAACTGCCTCTTTTTCAATGGTAGTAATTTTTTCAAGATACTCATTGTAGAGGGCTTTGTGAACTATATCTTTATCTAGTTCTACTTTTTTCTGTAAGAGGTTACGCTGTTGCTCTAGTCGCTCTTCATAGATATCTATCATCTTTTTTCTAAGTTTGCTACTTGTTGTTATGTAGGTCTCAAACATATCTTTTGGCTCATGAGATGATTGGTTAATCAACTCTGCATCAACACTATCTACTTTAGTTACATCCATAATTTTATACTCCATAAGATTTAATTGTTTATGTTAAATTATACTTTAAATATCTTAATTGTAAATATTATTTAACTTATTTACTATCCATATACTTTTTTACTATATACTGTTAAATATCGTTTAAGGATTTACCCTATGAAAAAAATATTATATTTATTTCTTGTTCTTACTCTTTTTATTTATGCTAAAACTTATCGAGAGCAGTGGCTAGATATTAAAAAACTAGAGAGAGAAAATTTACCAAAAAGTGCCTTGGAAAAGGTGAATATTGTTTATCGACAAGCTGTTACTGAACAAAATGAGGGGGAGCTTATCAAAGCTTTGATTCATCAAGATAAGTATCAGATGGGTTTGCAAGAGGATGGTTATGTTAAGAGTATTAAACATATTGAAAATGAGCTAACAAAGCCACATAAGATAACCACTAAGCTTATCTTAAAATCACTACTAGCAGAGATATATGCTACCTATTTGGATAGAAACCGTTATAAAATACAGCATAGGACGACTGTTGCTGATGATAACAGTAGTGATATTTTGACTTGGGGCATAGATAGATTAGCAGAGACTTCATCTCAACTATATTTGGACTCTTTGCAAGATGAAGCACAAAATGTAAGTATAGAAAACTATAAAATAGTACTCCATGATGGTGAGAATAACAGAGGATTACGCCCTACACTTTATGACTTTTTAGCCTTTAGAGCCTTAAATCATTTTAACAATGAACGCTATTTCCTTACTAAGCCTACTGATAGCTTCTATATTGATACTCCAGAAGCTTTTGGGACTGTTAGCACCTTTGTAAACCATACATTTCAGACTCAAGATAGCCGTTCATATAAGTACCAATCTCTGCTTATCTATCAGAAACTTCTTAAGTCTAATTTGAAAAAAAAAGATACCAAAGCCCTACATCATATCAATTTTGAGAGACTTCAATTTGTTTATCGAAACTTTAAAGGTGTAGATAGAGATAAGCTTTATCTAAAAACTCTTAAATATCTTCAGACCAAATTTAGGGATAGTGAAGCTCTGTACTATCTTGCTGAATACTACAACCTAAAAGAGGATTATGCTACGGCAATGATTTATTTAAATAAAGGGGTAAAGAGTCAAGATAGGGTTTTAGCTTCACGTTGTTACAATATGAAAAGAGTTATAGAGACAGAAAAACTTCGTTTAGAGGTTGAATCGGTCAATCTACCAAATGAGAATATTTTAGCAAGATTAAATTATAAAAATATTAGTAATGTCTATATAAAAGTTCTAAAATTGACTCCTGAAGAGATAGAGCAGTTTAGATATTTAAATATAGAGAAAAAAAGAGCATATATTGAAAGGATTAATGTCGTTAATGAGTTTAATCTAACTCTTCCCTCTATTAGTGATTATAAAGAGCATGGAACGGAGATAAATCTAGGTGCTTATGGCTTGGGTTCTTATCTTTTTGTAATAGCTAAAGATAAAGAGTTTATAGATAAACCTCTCTACTCCACATCGGTTATCTCCAATATAGCCTATTTTAAAAAGAGTAATAGTTTTGCAATGGTAAACAGAGAGACTGGTGAGCCACTTCAAGGGGTTGAAGCAAAATTTTATAGCTCTGAGTATGATTATCAGACTAAAAAGCGTATTAAGACATTTATCTCTCAAAGTGTGAGTGATAGAGAGGGGTTTTTAAAAACTCCTAAAAATCAAGGCTATATGGTAAGTTTTAGCATAGGGGAGGATAGGCTTCACTTTGACAATAACTATTACAGTGGAGATGAAATAGAGGCTAATCATAGAAAGTATAAAAGTGTCTATTTCTTTACAGATAGAGCTATCTATCGTCCATCTCAAACTATCTACTTTAAAGGGTTGGCTGTTGAGAGGGAAAATCAAAAGAGACCTAAAGTTTTGGTAAATCAGAGTGTAGAGGTGACTTTTTATAACACCAACAATCAAAAAATAGAGAGTAAAAGATTTAAAACTAGTGAGTATGGAACATTTAATGGCTCTTTTACTGCTCCAAAGAGTGGATTTTTAGGGCGAATGGAGATACGAAGCAATATCGGTGGTCAACACACATTTCATGTAGAGGAGTACAAACGCCCTAAGTTTGAGGTCAAATTTAACCCAATAACCAAAAGCTATAGACTAGGTGAGCGTGTTAAGCTTACAGGTCAAGCCAAAGCGTATAGTGGCTATGGTTTAGATGGTGCAAAGGTTAAGTATACTGTTCGTAGAAAAGCCCTTTACCCTTGGCTTGATGGGTGGAATCCACAACAGTATTCACCAAAGGCAGAGATAGCACACGGCGAAGTGAGTAGCAATAACGATGGTATTTTTGAGATAAGTTTTGATGCTTTAAATGATAAATCTATTCCAGCAAAAGATAAACCAGAGTTTCAATATGAGGTGAAGGTGGATATTACTGATAGTACAGGAGAGACACACTCTAGTACTAAAGTGGTCAATATCGGCTATGTGGCTATCTTGGCTGATATGGATATCGCTTCTCAACTTGATATCAAAAAACCAAAAGAGCTAAAGCTTAAAACCTCTAATCTTAATGGTGCTTTTCAACCTCTTCAAGGGGAGATAGTTATTGAAAAAATCGAACCAGATAAGAGAGTCTATAGAGAGAGATATTGGGAAAAAGTAGACAAACCTATCTACAATAAATATGAATTTGAGAAGCTTTTTAAACACTATAAGTATCAACATCAAGAGCTTAAAAAAGAGATGATACAGACCCTATATTTTGATACTAAAATATCTAAAACCTTAACTTTAGAAAATCTGGAACAAGGGGAGTATCTTTTAACGCTACATACAGAGGATAGGTATGGAACTAAAGTGCAAAAGAGTAGAAAGCTTATCATCTATGATACCTCTGCTTTAGCACCACCAATACAGAGTAATCTATGGGTAAAAATGGATAAACAATCTTATGAAGTTGGCTCTATAGCTACACTATATCTCAAAAGCTCAACCCCCAATAGTTTTGCACTTCTTACTATAGAGCAGAAAGGAAAAAATATTGTAGAGAAGTGGGTGCGACTAGATGAGTTAAATCAAGAGTTAATAGATATTACCAAAGAGAGTAGAGGTGATATCTTCTGCCATATCAGTAGCATCAAGAACAATAGAGTAGAGTATAGCACTCAACACATCAAAGTACCGTGGGATAACCAACTAAATGTGGAGTTTATCACCTTTAGAGACAAGTTGAAACCAAACAGTGAGGAGGAGTGGAAAATCAAAATATCAGGAAAAGATAAGGAGAAAGTCATGGCAGAGATGGTGGCTACCATGTATGATGCCTCACTTGATGATTTTGTCTCTCCTATGTTTTTTAAACCAAATATATACCCCAAATATGGAGCAAATTATAATAATATATGGAGGAGTGACTATTTTAAGCAACAGAGAAGTGCTAGTCGCTGGATTAGTCCATTTAAACATATCCAAAGAGTATTTTATAGATTTAATTGGTTTGGATTTGGGGTTGGTATAAGTAGTAGTGGTTCTTACTGTGCCCCTACTGTGGCATCATATATACCTCCTGCCCCTGCTCCTATGATGCAACAAAGTATAGGAGTTAAAAAAGAGCGTAGCTATGGCGAGTCTGGTGGAGATATCTTAGTTGATAATTTTGATAATGAAGTTGAGACTGATAAGAGTGGCAATAAAATTATAAAAAATAAAAAGGTTCATATCCGAACCAATCTAAAAGAGACCATGTTCTTCAAGCCCAAACTTCAAACCGATGAAGAGGGGAATATTATTATCAACTTCAAGACCAATGATGCCCTTACACGTTGGAACTTTTTGGCATTTGTCCATACTAAAAAACTTCAAATGGCTCTAGTCAAAAAAGAGGTAGTAACCCAAAAAGAGCTAATGGTAGTCACTAACTTACCCCGTTTTTTTAGAGAGAAAGACAAAATAGAGCTTAGTGCCAAGATTGTCAATATGAGTAGTAGAGATTTAACAGGGGAGTGTGAACTAAAACTTATCAATCCTCTAACGGAACAACCTATCTATGGAGACCATAATTTTTCTAAACCATTTACAATCAAAAAGGGCTCTTCCAAGGTTGTGAAATTTAATATTGAAGTTCCTAATGTGGAGACTGTTTCTGCCATTAAACATATCATCATCGCCAAAACAGATAGCCATACAGATGCTGAACAGATGATAAAACCGATATTATCCAATCGTATGTTTGTCACTGAGAGTAAATCACTGTCTGTTAAAGGAGAAGAGGAGAAAAGCTTTACGCTAAAATCATTAAAAGAGAGCAACTCAACAACACTGAAAAACCATAAGTTAACTTTAGAGTTTACCTCAAATCCTGTATGGTATGCTGTGCGTTCTCTACCTTATCTTATGGAGTATCCACATGAGTGTAGTGAGCAGTTATTTAGCAGATACTATGCCAATGCCATAGCTTCTAAGATAGCCAACAGCTCACCCAAAATCAAAAAGATATTTAGGAGTTGGAAGAGTAAAAAACAGCTCAAATCGGCTCTATCAACCAATAAAGAGTTAAAATCAGTACTACTCGAAGAGACCCCTTGGGTGCTAAATGCCAAGAGTGAGGAGGAGCAACAGCGAAATATGGGGCTACTCTTTGACCTTGTTAAGCTTGGAGAGTCACAAAAGAGTGCATTGGATAGGCTCATAAAACGACAAAAAACAGATGGTGGTTGGGCATGGTTTGATGGTGGTAAATCCAACTGGTACATTACCCAATATATAGTTGAGGGGTTTGGAAAGCTTAAAAAGATGGGTATTACTCCAACCAATACCGATATGATAAAAAGAGCTGTAGCATTTATGGACACTCAAATGTTAAAGCAGTATCAAGAGCTACAAAAAAATGTGGAAGAGGGTCGTACTTCACTTGAATCTGACCAACTAAGTAGCATGATTATCCACTATTTATACAGTAGAAATTCTTATAACTTTAAAATGGACAAAAAAGTAAAACAAGCCCATGAGTACTATTTAGGTCAAGCCCGAAAGTACTGGAGAAACAAATCTCTCTATGAGCAGGGAATGATTGCACTAACAGTTGATAAACCTAACGCTATATCCATCGTTAAATCACTTAAAGAGAGAGCATTGGTGAGTGATGAGTTGGGAATGTATTTCAAGTATAAAAACGGTTTTCATTGGAATGAGATGCCCATAGAAACTCACGCCTTGATGATAGATGTTTTTAACACCATCGCTAATGATAAAAAATCAGTAGAGCTACTTAAAATTTGGTTACTCAAAAACAAACAGACCAATCATTGGAAAACTACCAAAGCTACTGTATCAGCTATTTATGCCCTGCTACTTGATGATGAGTGGCTTGGTAATGATAAGTTAGTAGATGTAAGTTTTGATACAGATATCACCTATCAGCCAATACTAGAAAAAGCTAAAGCATCAGCCCAAAAAGGGACAGGCTATTTCAAAGCCTCATTTGATAAATTTGATAGCTCAATGGCTACAGTTAAAGTGAAAAACCCAAACTCAAATATCGCTTGGGGTGGTCTATATTGGCAATATTTTGAAGAGTTAGATAAGATAAAAACATTTAAAGAGACTCCACTTACTATTGATAAAAAGCTATTTTTGGTTAAACAGAGTAGAGTAGGGGAGGAGTTAATAGCTGTTGAAAATCTACCTCTAAAAGTGGGTGATAAGATTAAAGTGCGAATAGAGATTAGAGTGGATAGAGATATGGAGTATATCATGTTAAAAGATAGCCGAGCCTCTGCATTTGAGCCTACCAATGTTCTAAGTCAATATAAGTGGCAAGATGGTTTAGGCTACTATGAGAGTACAAAAGATAATGCTACCTACTTCTTTATGGACTATCTACCACGAGGGACTTATGTTTTTGAGTATCCTCTAGTGGTAACGCATAGAGGAGAGTTCTCCAATGGAGTAACAACTATTGAGAGTATGTATGCTCCAGAGTTTAGGAGTCATAGCGAGGGGATAAGAGTTAAAGTAAAGTAGCCTTATCTTTGGTTATTTAAAAGCTTTCCTGTAATCTCTTGATACTTCTGTTTTATCTTTTTGTTCTCAAAAGGGATAATATTTGGCATCTGTATCTTCGCTATTTTATTAAATAGCGTTTGGCTCTCAGAGATAACGGAGTAGAGTTCACTGCTCAAAGATACCGTATAGTAGGTATTTTGAGCCAGTTTTAGATTTGACAAAGAGACCTGTTGAGCCTTTTTCATCTCACTGTTTGCAAGGAGTAACTGCTCTTTGTAGCTTTGTGCCACCTTTTTAGTCTCTGCTTGGATATTTAGATTTTTTCGATAGATTCTCTTTTTTTGAGCATCTTGCTCCATCTCATAGAGTCTACTTGTTTTACCCATCATTTTTTGGGTTTGGTTGATGATATGCTCGATTTGTGGTATAAAATTGTTATTGACCTTGTCTATATATCTCTGCTGTATATGGATAACCAACTGCCAAGAGATGAGGTGCATCCCATAATACTTTTTAGCTTGGCTTAGCTCTTCGTTACTCTCCTGCATCAGTTTAAGTATCTGCTCTGTAATTCTGTTTAGAACATCCATAATAACAGTCATCTGAATAATATCATCTCCATCAACACGTGTTAAAAGTACATCAATCTGCTCTGTAGAGAGGTTTATGCCATTCTCCTGAAATCTTTTAGTTAAGCGTCTCTTTATCATTTCGATATCATTTTTAAAAATTGCTATCTCATCTTTAGCATTTTTTATCTTATCTCGATACTGGGATTTGGTTGTATGTATCATGCTCTCTTTGGGTGCTCCTACCATCTTCTCTCTGTAGAATATGATATCTGACTTCAATGAGCTAATATTACGCTTTTTATCAATCATCTCCTGCTTATAGAGAAGAAGGTTATCCTCGGTCAATATTCCAATAATATTGTTCAAAACTTGGTCTAAATCACCTTTGTAGTCCAGTTTATCCTTTGAAAACCATGCTGAATTTGGAGCATTTTTAGAGCTTTCTAAAATAGAAGCACCCTCTTGATACTCCTCAAACACCTCCTCCCACAAAGCACTAAATCGTTGCTCTTTTAACTCTTGTGGGGTAAGCTGTTTGGGTTCTAGTCTCTGTTTCGCAGAGTGATAAATCTCTTTGCTCTTCTCTTTGGAGGTCTCATACGCATCATTGATGGAGTCAGACCACTGGGCATGGCTAAAGGTTGATAGTAGAGTGGTTGAAATCATAGTGGTAAGTACTGTTTTTGTTATTTTTATCATTTTTTCATTTATTATATCATAAAGAAGATTATTAATTTAACTTTAACTTTAGGTTTAACTTTATATTATGTTGAAAAATTAATATATTTTAAAGGATTTGTGGGTGTTAAATAGACAAAAAAACTATTATGAGGCGACAGATGTCAATAGTGGAGGAGGAAAACAGTATGGTTCTGATATTCATGGGGTAACTATTCAAACTAATCAGGTCATATGGGATATGATTAAGGTTTTAGACAAAAATGAGCAGTATGGGTTCTATTTTACAGCTAAGATAGCTATTAAGAAGACCATTATTATTATGTATCATGAAGATGAGAAGATGCTAGAGAGAGGGAAAAAACTATTAAAAGATTTTTATGATATCCCCAAATTCCTATTTTTAGCAAAAATTAAAAAGTCAAAGAGTGGAAGAAAATTAAAAGCATGGATATTGGCTCTATCCCTGCTATCTCTACTTATGGGTAGTGGCTATTTTGTCTATCTCAATAAAGAGTATTTTATAGAGCTATCTAAGGCTCTTTTCCCTGTTCAAGAGAGAAGTTCAACGGAGAGAAATGAGAGTGAGGAGATAGTAGAAGAGGTTGTACAGATTGATATTAAAAAGTTAAAAGCGTTACAAGAGAGTTTCGATAAACAGGAGAAAGACCCCTTGCAAGAGAAGATAACCAAAGGTATGCAGATGAGTGTAGCTGTTATCTCCTCAATGGTTTCAGATGAGGAGAAAGAAAAATATAGTAGCAAAGATTTGGTGAAGAACTTTAAAGGAAAAAGTGGTCTGAAATTTGAACTCAAAAAAGATGAAAACAGTAGTGATGAAGAGTTTGATATGAGCGTTAAAGAGCTAAATAGCTATGTGGGAGAGTTTATAAAAGATAACAATAGTTCAGAACTTCTAAAGGGATACGATAGAGTTTTAAAATCAGATAAATCAGTTAGTCAAAGTGATTTAGCAGTAGCTCATAATGAGATGGGGGATTTATATATGGATGTAGAGGAGTTTGAAAAAGCACAAGTAGCTTTTTCAAAATCGCTAACATTAAGTAAATCATTAGCCAAAAAAGACTCTGTCACATATACAGGTTGTGTTGCCCTAAATTTAACAAAACTCTCTGACGTAGATGAGAAACTCAATCAGAAGAAAAAGGCAAAAAAAGAGCTTGATGAAGCAGAGAAATCTTATCTTAAAGTATTGGCTATCTATCGCGAATTAGAAGAGAAAAATCCTAAAAAATTTCAAACAAATATAGCATGGTCTCTTAATATGTTAGCTAACTTTTATCATGAGAAACGAAAAGATTTTAAAGAGTCTATAAAATATAGAAAAGAGGCTGTAGATATCTATCAAAAATTGGCAAAAGAGAAGCCCCAAATATTTGAGGAGTCTCTATTTAAAACATTTAATAGTTTAGCAACCTCCTATAGCTCTATTGATAAGTTAAAACTAGCAAAAGAGTATTATCAAAAAAGTCTATCTATTATGGAGAAAAAGGCTAAAGAGGAGGGAGATGATAGATATAATATTCCTATTGCGATGGTCTACAACAGTTTGGCATGGATAGACCTATCTAGCTCTAAATTTAGAGAAGCCAAAAAGAGGATTAATCATACTTTTTCTTTATTTACAAAAGAGGATGAAGATGATGAAGAGTCTAAAATCGTACTCTCTACAAGTTACGCCTATTTAGGGTACTTATCTCTACTGCAAAACCGAAGAGACGAGGGTTTAAACTACTATCTAAAATCTTTTAATCTCTCCAAACGTTTTGATAGTGCCAAATCTTATGTAAATATCTTAATTGAAAAAAAGAGTTACATGAAAGCCAATAAGTTTTTCGAGTTGATGCTAAAAACATATAAAGAGAGGGAGCAACAAGCCGAGATATGGATGATGTATGGTAAGTTCTATTTAGATATTAGTCCTGAGGGTGGAAAGTTAAAATTGGAAAAAGCGTTATCTATCTATCAAGAGATATCAAAAGATAAAAACTCAACGGAATATAGGGAGCTTTTGGAATTAATGGATAGTAACACAACAACTATTTGAATATTTAAAGAGAATCTATCTTTAATACAGTAAAATATTATTTTTTATAAAAAAGTTTAAAAAAGGGCTACTAATGAGTAAAATAAATATAACAGAAGAAGAGCTAGGAAACCGAATTACGCTATATGCTGTGATATCACGACTGATGATAACAGAGGTAGATGATGAGTTTCTAAAATCAATTGAATCAAATGATGCTCTTCTTTCTCTCTTTCCAAACTTTAAAAATTGGGATAAACGTAAAGAGTTTGGAAGCAAGATTTTAAAAGAGAGATATCTTGATGTGGATTATACCAATCTATTTCTACTTCATCTTGTGCCGTATGAGAGTTTTTATACACGTGATGACCAGATGATAGAGAGTGGGGGAGACAACCCTGTAATTACGCTCTATAACGCTTTGGATTTTAGAGTTCAGCTTGATAAAGCAAGAGTTGTAAGCCCTGACCATATCGGTGTGGAGTTGGAGTTTATGTATATGCTCTGTGTAGCGATGGAGAAAGCGATAGAAGCCAATGATGATGAGGGGATAGAGGAGCTACTCTATATCCAAAAAGGGTTTTTAGAAGACCATTTAATCAACTGGGCTCCGATGTACCTTATCAATATGAAAAAGGAGTCAAGAACCCCACTATATCATGATGGTGCAGAGTTGGCTATGGAGTTTTTACTTAGTGATTTGGAGTATATTAATGCTACACTTGGTATCAAAAGTTGTACATCAGGTGCTTGTGGTTCATGAAATTAGAGTTTGATGTCGCCTCGTGTGTACGGGCGACAAGTAAATTTTCAGAGTGTACTAAGTGTGTTGATATCTGTCCTGTCTCTACCATTGAGATAGTGGAAAATATCCCAGCTTTGACCCCATCGGC
>Ga0256831_1001468_pt1 | contig 12408 bp, 11 predicted proteins | sample 132544metaG_FD_189087 | JGI IMG/M metagenome (GOLD analysis project Ga0256831, IMG submission 189087) | Hydrothermal vent microbial communities from Lau Basin, Pacific Ocean - 132-544 | ecosystem: Environmental > Aquatic > Marine > Hydrothermal vents | place: Pacific Ocean: Lau Basin | collected... | reverse complement strand
CCTCTACCATGACGGCTCGTATCGCAGAGATATTCTCAAATATAGAGGTGATAAAATCCAACTCCACCCAAGAGTTAGAGGCTAAAAAGTTTGAAGCAGAGAACCAAAATGTTTTTAAATATCTTCTGAAACAGGTCAAAGTAAACGCCCTCACCTCTCCCATTATGGAGATTTTAGGCTCTGTTGCCATTGGTGCTGTTATCTACATTGGAGGATTGGAGGTAATAGAGGGTCGCATGAGTGTTGGCTCATTTTTTGCCTTTGCTACAGCTCTTTTTATGCTCTACACCCCCATTAAAAAAATCTCAAAACTCTACAACCAAGCCCAAGATGCCGTAGTTGCCAATGAGAGAATGTTTGAACTGCTCAACATGAGAGCCAAAATCACATCAGGAGATAAAATACTAGAGGAGAAAATCACCTCTATCAAATTTAAAAATGTCTCCTTACAGTATGGCGAAAAAATAGCTTTAAAGAGTGTATCATTTGCGATGAAAAAGGGTCAAACTATCGCATTGGTAGGTGATAGTGGTGCAGGAAAAAGCTCATTTGTAAATCTATTGGTACGTTTTTATGACCCAAACTTAGGCAAAATAATTATTAATGATATCAATAACAAAACACTAACACTAAACTCTCTACATAAAAATATAGCCTACGTCACCCAACGTATCTACATCTTCAACGATACCATCGCAAACAATATCGCCTATGGAGAGAAGTTCAACAAAAAAAGAGTTATGGAGGCTCTAAAAAAAGCCTACGCCTTAGAGTTTGTCCAGAAGCTAGAGAGTGGAGTCGATACGCTTCTAAGTGAAAATGGAAACAACCTATCAGGTGGACAGAGACAGCGTATTGCATTAGCTAGAGCATTATATAAACAACCCTCTGTTCTTATCCTAGATGAAGCAACCTCTGCACTTGATAATAAAAGTGAAATCCTTATCCAAAAAGCACTTGAAGCGTTAAAAGATGAGATGATAACCATCACAGTAGCCCATCGCCTAAGCACCATTAAAAACTCTGATACTATTTTAGTTTTTAAAGATGGAGAGATAGTCTGTAAAGATAGTCATAAAAACCTATTAGATAGATGTGAAGAGTATCAAAAGTTGGTGGGTAGGAGTGGGTAGTTAGAAAAGAGATATATTTTTTGCTATAATTCGCTCAAAAAAAGGATAAATAATGGCAAGTATACTTATACCCGTATCAGCAGGATTTGAAGAGGTAGAGCTAGTCTCTTTAATAGATGTACTCCGTAGAGGTGGTGCAGAGGTTCGTACAGCTTATGTTGATAGTAGCGAATTAGGAACTGATTTAATCTTGGGTGCTAATGGAATAACAATTAAAACAGATACAGCACTTAAAAATGTAATCTCTGAAGATTTTGATATGATTTTACTCTCTGGAGGTTGGGATAATGCATATACTCTAAGCGATAATAGGAGAGTTCAAGAGCTTATTAAAGAGTTTAACCGTGATGGTAAGGTTGTTGGGGCTATGTGTGCTTCAGTGTTGGCACTTAAAAAAGCAGAGGTTTTAGGTAGTGACTATACATGTTACCCTTTTGCAAAAGATGAAATCAATCATGAGGGGTATAGAGATGATAAGATGGTAGTAACTGATGGAAATATCATGACATCAAAAGGACCTGGAACGGCTCTGTGCTTTGGTCTTGAAATCCTAAAGAGAATGGTAGGAGAAGAGAGCTATTTAGCAGTTAAAGAGGGGATGCTTTTGGATTTTTGTAAATAGGTAAGAGAAATTAATTTTCTAACCTTTTTGTAACTCCACCAACCCATCTAGTAACCCTTGATTATCAAGGGTATTTAGCTTTTTGGAACTCCACTGAATCGCCATTAGTGATTTCTTACTATCTTTTAATTCAAGAATTTTTAATAGAGTTGACAGATGCTCTCCTCTCCCTCTTGCCATATCTATATTTATCTTCTCTCTATTTGAGTTGATAAAATTTAGTGCATGACTTCTTCTCTTTACCCTTGTCTCTTGTTCAGTGCTTATTTCAGATGTGGCTTGAGTGGAAATCTCCAAGGATATATCAAACGATATTTGACTTGAAGCATGAAACGATGGTTCAATCGTTGAAAACAGAACATCTTTCTCTGAATTATGTCTTGATGAACGATGACCCCTATCTCCGTCTCTTGCTTTGACTTTTTTGGGCTTTATGGTCTCTGCACCTAGAGAAAAAAGAAAAATCGAGAGTAGTATAAGTATCTTTTTCATAATGTTGCAACTCCTTAGTTTTTATATATTATAGTACAATTCATAAAAATATACAAAAAAGATAGAGATGATTAAAGATACTAATAAAGAGTTTAAAGTAGAAAAGAGTGGTCGTTTGGACAAAATACTCACACAATATTTGGGTAAAAGTCGTAATCAAGTTGAACAACTTATAAAAGAGGGTTTAGTTAAAGTTAATAGTAAAGTAGTTACGAAAACTAGTTTTAAGCTAAAGATTGAAGATAGGGTTGAGTATCAATTTAGAGAGGCTACACCTAAAGAGAGAGTTGTTGTGGATTTTGATGTAGAGGTACTCTATGAGGATGAAGTAATGATGGTGATAAATAAACCATCAGGCTTAGTTGTACACCCTGCCCCATCGGTAAAGGAGGCAACTTTGGTGGATTGGCTAATAGAGCGAGGGGTTTCTCTATCAACCATTGCAGGAGAGGAGAGACATGGGATTGTGCATAGAATAGATAAAGATACTACGGGTGCATTGGTAATTGCTAAAACCAATGAAGCACACCAAAAGTTGAGTGACCAGCTTAGAGATAAGAGTATGGGACGCTACTATTTAGCACTAATTGACTGCCCATTAAAAGAGAGTTGTGTTGTAGAAAAGCCTATTGGTAGAAGTCGTAACAATCGCCTTAGAATGGATGTTATACCAGATGGGAAAGAGGCAAAATCAGCCTTTTATAAACTCTCAGAAAGTGACACAAAAGTGGAGTTAGTGGCTGTAAAACTTTTTACAGGAAGGACACATCAGATAAGAGTTCATCTTAACAGTTTAGGACGGCATATATTGGGAGATGTTTTATATGGTTTTAAGAGCAAACGCGATACAATTAAAAGAGTTTATCTACACGCCTATAAACTTTATCTCACTCATCCAGTCTCGGAAAAGAGGATGGAGTTTGTAGCACCACTCTTTTCTGATATGCAGTGCTACATAGATAAACATTTTAATCAAGGAGAGATTAATGCAAAAATTAACCCTAGTACCATTGATAGTTACTTCAGGACTCTTACTCACAGGATGTAATCCTAAAACTATGATGAACCATAGTTTAGACCCAAAACTTCCTAAAGTTTTAAATGTTAAAGCGATGGTCGATAGTACATCAGTAGGTTTTGAGTGGCAACCACTCGATAGAAAAGGGGTAGATGGTGTAAATATCTATCGTACCAAGGCAAATGCTTATACCAACTCGCAACAAAAAGAGTTGCAAAAGGTTGGTAATGTATCTAGCCGTTTCTCCTCTCACTATGTAGATACGGGATTGCAACAAAATAGTAAATATACCTATACCTTTACCACCACAAAAGGGGATTACGAGTCGGCATATGGAAAAGTAATGGAGATAAAAACTCTAAAAGAGATGTCTCCTGTACAGTTTTTTCAAGGGGCACAGAAGACTACTAAAACTATTAAACTCATATGGAGACCACATCAAGATAAACGTGTAGAAAAATATATTATACAACGAAGTGTAAACAGAGAGGATTGGAAACGTATCGCAACAGTATCAAACCGTCTAATGGTAGAGTATATTGATAACTATGTAACATCTGGAAAAACACATCAGTATCGAATTATCGCTGTAGGATTTGATGGAAGTCGTTCAAAACCAACAAATCCAGTTACAATTCGTGCAAAGTAAGAGGTCGAATGCCACATATAACTATAGAGTCATTTGATACCACTAAGATAGTTTTGGGGGAGTATGGAGAGACCCAACTTATTTTTATCTCGCAAGATTTATTCTCAACGGATGAAATGTTAGGGGTCAAAGTAGAAGAGGAGATGTTTCTTTTGCATATTAAAAAAGCAAAAGAGTCTTGGCTTTTAAAGTATGACAAAGTGACAAGACCTCTTAATGTCAATTTGGTCAAAAAGGCGATTGGTGATATCTCTAATGCTTTTGACTTAAAGGTCTTAAACTCCAACATATCCATAAATAAAGCTAGAACAGCACTTGCTAATGCCTATGAGAAAGGGATTGAGGATTTTATTGATATTGAGTTTCCTTTTGAATCAGTATCTATTGAGGTTGGTTTTGGTTCAGGAAAACATCTTATCCATCAAGCACAAAAAAATCCCAATAGACTCTTTATTGGAATTGAGATACATACCCCATCAGCCCAACAAGTACTACGTCAAGTAGAGCTTCAAGGGTTAAAAAATATCTGGGTAGTAAACTATGATGCTAGACTTCTTTTAGAGATGATACCATCAAATATTATACATCGTATCTATGTCCACTTCCCTGTACCTTGGGATAAAAAACCACAAAGACGAGTAATCTCAAAAAGCTTTTTAGCAGAGAGTATGCGTGTTCTAGAACAGGGTGGAAAGCTAGAGCTTAGAACCGATAGTCATAACTATTTTTGGTACTCTTTAGATACTTTTTTAGGTGATGGTATTGATAAAACAGCTGTAGAGATACGTAAAAATGAAGCGTTGGAGATTACAAGTAAATATGAGGCTCGTTGGTTACGGCAAGATAAAGATATCTATGATGTCTATGTCACCTCTGCTAATCTATCAGAGCCAAGAGTTTTAGATTTTAACTTTTTTTTCAACAGTATAAAATATAAAAATAATATATTAGAACAATTACCAAAAGAAGCTGTTGTATTTGATGACTACTTTATCCATTTTGAGAGGGTATATCGAGTATCCCAAAGTGCTATTTTGTTAAAATTGGCATTTGGAAGTTTTGATAGACCAGAGCATAAATATATCTATATGGACGAAAAGGGGACAGAGTATTTTGGCTCAATACCTGTGAAAACTTTTACAAATTATAAAACGCATCTTAAAATAGAGGATTTTTTAAATGTCTAATATTATCACAGCAAAAAATTTAACACTATGGTATGAAGCAAATGAGATAATTATCAATGATGCTACTTTTTCTATCAATAAGGGTGACTTTATTTTTATCACGGGACCGAGTGGGTCAGGGAAATCAACACTACTTAAGTCTTTCTACGGAAAATTACAACCCAATCATGGTCAACTAAATGTTGGTGGACTTGATATGAGAAATATTAAGAAGAAAAGACTCCAAGAGTTACGAAGTCACTTAGGAATTGTTTTTCAAGATTATCGTCTAATTAATGAGTGGACTGTTGAGGATAATGTAGTACTACCTCTTTGGATAGCAGGTTACTCCAAAAAAGTTCAATCTGAACAGGCACAACGACTTCTTCATCATGTTAAACTCTCAGGAAAAGAGTCTAAGTACCCAATGGAACTCTCAGGTGGAGAGCAACAGCGTGTAGGGGTAGCAAGAGCCTTGGCAAAAAATCCTTTTTTAATCTTGGCTGATGAGCCTACAGGAAACTTGGATGAGTACTCCTCTAATGTCATTTGGGATTTATTAGAAAATGCCTGTCAGCAGTTAGACACTACTGTAGTTGTAGTAACTCACCAGATACCAACGGTATTTAATATCCCTTATAAACACCTAAGCATCGACAAAAAAGGGACTGTATATGAAGTTTGTTAAAAATCACCTATCTATTATATTTCCTATGATTGCTATCCTCCTCGGATTGGAGTTTTTTATCGTTTTTGACCGTACTACTCAAAATTATGAAAAAAGTCTTCAAGATAGCTATGCTATGCTAGTTGTCTCTAAAGATGAGATGAGTATTGATGATTTTAAAGCATGGGACACCCATGTGTTTAAAGTCTCAGAGATAGAGAAGTCTAAAATTGTCAATAGAGTCAATTCAACATTCAACAATTCTAACAAAAAAAATAAAAAGCTACAAGACAAAATGCCAAACTTCTACTCTATTAAACTAAATAGTTATCTAAATCAAGCACAATTAGAAGAGATTAAAAAGAACTTTTTAAAGAGTAATAAGATAACTAGAGTAGAGACATTTGATACGCTACATCAATCTAACTATGGACTATTCTCTTTTATTAAATTTTCATTTAGTACATTTATTGTCTTTATGACCATTATTGGTTCTTTTCTTATTATTAAACAGATGGAAGTATGGAACTATATGCACTCACAACGTATGAAAGTAATGAATATCTTTGGTGCATCTCTCTTTTTACGCTCTAAAGTACTAATTAATATGGCTCTAATAGATGCATTTTTATCTGCCATTTTAGCTAGTGTTATCTTCTATTTTATACAAAATAGCTGGTTAAGAGACTCAAATATCACTATTATTAAAGATAATATAGATAAGCTATTTAGTTTTTCTGATATTTTTACCCTTATCGCCTCTGCCATAGTTATAGTATTAACAGCAGTACTACTAGTTGTTGTCAATATAAAGGAGGAGTAGATGAGAAAAATTTTGCTAGTAATAGTTCTCTTTACCATAGTTTTATCATCTTCAACAATTGACTCCAAAATAGAGCAGAAAAAACGAGAAATTAAAAATCAAAAAATTGAATATGATAAAATGGATAAAAAGCTATCTACCATAGCTATTAAAATTATTGATGCAAAAACAGAAAAGAGTAGACTTACTAATAAAATCTCTGAGTTAGAAGAGCGTATTGAAAGAAACAAAAATAGCCAAAAAGAGCTTCAAGATAAACAGAAAATTGTCAATGAACAAATAGATAGTCTTTCCAGAGAAATCACGATAAAACAAGAGAAGTTTATCTCTCTTGTTGCCAAAAAGTTCTCTATGGCACTTGTTCTTGAGGAGCTAAACCAACCCACCTCTGAATCTATTATGCTACAAGAGACATATGCTATTTATGCTCAAGAAAATGAGAGAGCAATTAAGCTATTAAAGGCTGATATCAAAGAGTTAAAAATAAAAGAGGAGTATTTTCAAAGTAAAAAAGAGAATATTCAAAGAGTTCTCTCTAGCTACCAAATAGAGCATGAGGAGCTCAAAAGTAAAAAATATGAAAAAGGACTACTACTAAAAGCCTTAGCACGAGACAAAGCAATCTATAGAAAACGTTTTGATAAGATACGCAGTACCCAAAGAGCCTTACAGAAAAAACTATCTAGTCTAAAAATCATCAAAAGCGATAAGATATTTGAAGAGATAGAGGCTAAAAGATTAGCAGAAGCACAACGTATTGAAGCACTTAATACTGCTGAAGCAGAGAGAGAGAGAGAGATACAGCGTAGAGAGAGAGAGGCTAACGAAGCACGTTTTGTAGAGCAACAACGTGAAAAAGAAGAGAGAGAGAGAGAGTATCAACGTCGTATGCCAAAAGTAGCAACACGTCATGGGGAAAAAACTATCTCTCCACTAGCAGGTTCACGACTTATTAAAAAATTTGGTACATACATAGACCCCATATATAAATTTAAAATATTCAATAAATCAATTACCCTAAAATCTTCACATAAAGGTGCAAAAGTTAAAAGTGTCTTAAGAGGTAGAGTGGTATTTGCCGAAGATAGTGGGGGTATGTTAGGGCGTGTTGTGATTATTGAACATGATAACCAACTCCATACGATATATGCAAAACTAGCAAGATTAGCACCTGGTATCCATGTTGGAAAAGAGGTATTAAAGGGTTCTATACTAGGAAAAGTTAATAAAAGTCTTATGTTTGAGGTGACTAAAAATAACAAACATATGAACCCTTTAAAGCTTATTAAACTATAATACTAGAATATAAATTAAATAAATTATTAGGAATAACAAATTGCAAAAACAAGATATAAAAAAAGAAGCCATAAATGAGATTAACAAAACTTTAGAACATATTAAAGAGTGTAGCCCTGGACAAGATGAGTTCTATCAAGCAACAGAAGAGGTTCTTAACTCGCTGTTACCCCTTTTACAAAGTGATGAGAGATATTTAAAATACAATATTTTAGAGCGTATCGTTGTCCCAGAGAGAACGGTCATGTTTCGTGTAAGTTGGGTCAATGATGTAGGTGAGATAAAGACAAATATCGGCTACAGAGTTCAGTTCAATTCAGCCATTGGTCCCTACAAAGGTGGACTGCGTTTTCACCCCTCTGTAAACTTAGGTATCATCAAATTTTTAGGTTTTGAACAGATATTTAAAAATGCCTTAACAGGTCTACAGATAGGTGGAGCAAAAGGTGGTTCTAACTTTGACCCAAAAGGGAAAAGTGACAATGAGATTATGAAGTTTTGCCAAGCATTTATGTCTGAACTCTACAAACATATTGGAAAAAACAGAGATGTTCCTGCTGGAGATATAGGTGTTGGAGCTAGGGAGATAGGTTATCTTTTTGGTCAATACAAAAAAATCACAGGAGAGTTTGAAGGAGTTCTTACAGGAAAAGGACTCAACTGGGGTGGTTCAAAAGCTCGTAAAGAGGCAACAGGATACGGTTCTGTCTATTTTGCAGAAAACTTTTTAAATGCCAATGACAAATCTATAAAAGATAAAATCTGTGCCGTCTCAGGCTCTGGAAATGTTGCCATCTACACTATAGAAAAACTCTATGATATGGGTGCTACGCCTGTTACCTGTTCAGATAGTAGAGGAGCAATCTACCATAAATCAGGCATTAACTTAGAGTCACTAAAAGAGATTAAAGAGGTCAACCATCAGTCCCTAGAGGAGTATGCAAAGAGACATCAAGATAGTCAATATATAGCCGTTGAAGATTATCCAACAGATGCTCATGCTGTTTGGCAAGTACCCTGTGATGTAGCCTTTCCATCAGCCACCCAAAATGAACTAACTCTCAACGATGCTAAAAAACTTTTAGAAAATGGTTGTATTTTAGTAAATGAGGGAGCAAATATGCCAACAACCCCTGATGCCGTAGAGTTTATACAAGAGAATAAAATGCTCTTTGCCCCAGGGAAATCAGCCAACGCAGGAGGAGTTGCAACCTCTCAACTGGAGATGAGTCAAAATGCAAGTATGGCACAGTGGTCTTTTGAAGAGGTAGACATCAAACTTCGCACCATCATGCAAAATATCTTCAACACAGCATACAACACCTCAAAAGAGTTTGGATGCAAAGGAGATTTAGTTGTAGGAGCAAATATAGCAGGGTTCAGAAAAGTAGCAGACTCGATGATAGAGCAAGGGGCTATTTAATACTACAATACCACCCCTCTAAAAGAGGTGGTGTATAAAAATTCCATTAACGTTTACTATCAATAAAGCGAGAAATTCTTTTAATTCCCTCTCTAATAGTCTCAATATCAGTAGCAAATGAGAATCTAAAATACCCCTCACTTCCAAAACCAATACCTGGAACAACAGCTACTCCCTCTTGGGATAGAAGCTCTTTTGAGAATGCCATAGAGTCGTTGGTAATCTCTTTAATATTAACAAAAAGGTAGAAAGCACCACTAGGCTTTACAACACTTACACCATCAATGGCATTAAATAGGTCAGTCGCCTCATAAGCTCTCTTCTCAAAAGCTACTCTCATCTCCTCTACTACATCATCAATAGAACCATCAAGTCCAGCAATAGCTGCTGATTGAGTGATGGAGTTGATGTTTGAAGTACTTTGAGATTGCAGTTTGTTAAGTACGGATATCAACTCTCTGTTTGGTGTTGCTAGATATCCAAAACGCCATCCTGTCATAGAGGCTGCTTTACTTAGACCATTTATGGTTATGGTGCGTTGGAACATATCTTCTGATATAGAAGCAGTTGATGTAAACTTTGCATCACCATAGACTATTTTTTCATACATCTCATCGGAAAATACGATAATATCAGTCCCTTTTAATACCTCTGCAATCGCTTCAAGCTCCTCTTTTGTATAGATAGCACCAGTAGGATTTGATGGAGAGTTAAGCATCAAGATTTTAGTTTTAGGAGTGATAGCCTCTTTAAGCTGTTGAGCTGTAATCTTAAAATTACTGCTATCATCAGTCTCAACAATAACCGACACACCTCCAGAGTAAACAACTTGCTCAGGATAGGTAACCCAGTATGGAGCAGGAATGATAACCTCATCACCATCATCAATCAGTGCTTGAAAGAGATTAAACAGAGAGTGTTTTGCACCATTATTGGTCTGAATCATACTTGGTTCATAGACAAGACCATTGTCTCTTTTTAGTTTCCCTGCTACTGCTTTTAAAAGTTCTGAGATACCAGGGACTGCTGTGTATTTTGTTTTCTCTGCGTCTAGTGCCTCTTTTGCAGCATTTTTAACAGCTTCAGGTGTTCCAAAGTCTGGCTCACCAGCAGAGAAAGATAGAATATCTTTTCCCTCTGCTTTTAGCTCTTGTGCTAAATTTGTAATCGCTATTGTTAGAGAGGGAGAGAGTGTCTGTATTCGTTTTGACAACATTGTTTTTCCTTATTTTCCTTGTTTTTCTACCTTTAAAAATCTTGGAAGTATACACGAAAAATAATTACATCGACTTGATAAAAGTAGAGTATATTTCTGTAAGTTCATGGTCCTCTTTATCCATAAGCTTAACATTTCCCGTTTTCACTGTCTCTTCAAGAACAGCTATACGCTTAATAAGATAGTGAAATATCTCTCTATTAACATCAGGAAGTTGGTCATGCCGAAGGTCGCAATTCTCATTTTCACACTTAATCACACGTGCAGGAATACCAACAGCCGTTGCACGAGCAGGTAAATCTTTGACCACCACTGAGTTTGCTCCAACTTTTGAGTACTCCCCCAACGTAATGTTTCCTAAAACTTTTGCACCAGCACCAATGACCACATGGTTCTCCACTGTTGGGTGTCGCTTTCCACGAAAGGTACTAACCCCTCCTAGTGTCACCTGCTGATAGATAAGTACATCATCACCAATAACAGCTGTCTCCCCAATCACCACACCCACACCATGGTCAATAAAGACACGACAACCAATGGTAGCAGCAGGATGAATATCTACTGTTGTTAAAAACTGCCCAATTGCTGAGATAAAACGGGGAATAAAACGCAACCCCTTTTTATAGAGTGCGTTTGCTATTCTATAAAAAAATATCGCCCACAACCCAGGGTAGTTAAAAAAAAGTTCAAAGGTAGAGTGAAGTGCAGGGTCGTTTCGTTTGACATTTAAGAAATCCTCTTTTATCATAAAAAATAAATTCAAGTTATAAATCCTCTCTGTTGGCTTGTATCGTCTTAAGATAGCTATTTTCGCTTAAATAGAGATAAAGTTTGCCCAACAGTTTCTGTTTTTGTACCTGATTGATGGATGTAGCCTCCTCAATCTGATATTTTAGCTTCTTAGAGACCAATCTTCTATCGTAGTTCATATCCTCTAAAACATCCATAATATCTTGAGATTCAATAAACTTCTCCAATTGATAACAACCATCCTCATCAAATCGAACAGTCACCTCAGTAGGATGAGTAAAGAGATTGTGTTGCATCCCCAATACCTCTTGGTAGGCTCCTGTTAGAAAAAATGCCAAAAAGTACTCCTCTTTATCGACATCAATATCATGCAGATAGAGAGGTTTTTCTCGATTAAAGGGAATCTCTCCATCACTATCACAAGTGATATCCCAGATGGTAGCAGGATTGTTGGGTTTGATATCCAATCTATCAATAGGCATCACGGGAAAGTGTTGTCCTAATCCCCAAAAATCAGGCAGAGACTGAAAAGCAGAGAAGTTTACCAAATAACGCTCCTGAACTCTATCTTGAAGACGCTGAAGCTCATTGGTATCATTCTCATTAAGAAAGATTATAGACTTTTTGATAATAAGATTGACTAAAATCTCCGTATTTGACCTATCTTCAAGGTCGATGTATCCCAAATCAAAAAGGGTCAAAAGACTCTCCATGTGGTCAAGGCTATCGTGCAGATACTCTCGTGCATTGGTTTTATTAAGTGCGTTCCATAGCTCATAAAGCTCATTGATAAGTGGTGGGTTTTTCTCTTTGAGTCTCAAACTTTTTTCATGATACTCTTGGGAGAAAAGCTCTAAGATAGGAGCAATGAGAACAGCATGACTCGAAGCGATAAATCTACCCGACTCTGTAAAAATATCAGGCTCTTCAATGTTTTTACTCTTTGCTATATCTTTAATCAAAAAGACCACATCATTGGCAAACTCTTTAAGTGAGTAGTTTAACTCTTTATGCTCAATATGCTGGGAGTACTCCACAGCCAATCCCCCACCAATATTGATGGCATTTAGCTTGGTTGCTCCCCTATTTTTTAAATCTGCGTAGATATTCCCCACCTCTCGAAGAGCTTTTTTAAGAGGTGCTATCTCTCCCA
>Ga0256831_1001467_pt1 | contig 12414 bp, 8 predicted proteins | sample 132544metaG_FD_189087 | JGI IMG/M metagenome (GOLD analysis project Ga0256831, IMG submission 189087) | Hydrothermal vent microbial communities from Lau Basin, Pacific Ocean - 132-544 | ecosystem: Environmental > Aquatic > Marine > Hydrothermal vents | place: Pacific Ocean: Lau Basin | collected... | reverse complement strand
GACCACGCTCTTCTCTCCGGCAGCCGTTCCCACGGAAAGGAGCGTCTCCTTCTTGTAGAGCATGTTCTGGTCGTCCCAGGTGAGGTCCTCTTCCTGGCCTCCGGGGGACCTGGTCACCTTGGTGGGGCGGTGCAGGACATCGTAGGTCCGGGTCGTGGTGATCACGTTGCTGGAGCTGTACCCGGAGAAGAGATCCCCTTTCTGGACACGCTCGACCCAAAGGTCCCCGAGAAGGGTGTAGACCCGCTCCTCCAGGAGCTGCTTGTGGTCCGGGTCTCCCGAGACGATGGTGTAGTCGTTCCCGTCCTTGTCCTCGAGCAACTTCCAGGTCCGCACCACCTTGCCGTCGAAGTTCCTCTCATACCAGGTGGTCGGGTGGTAGGGCGGATCGTTGCCCGAGGGGACGAGAGTGACCTGGATGGGATTGCCGTTGGCGTCGTATTGGTAGGTCACGTTCACACCGGTGGGCCGGAGTTCCTCCGAGATCCAGCCGAGCCCGGTGTAGGTGTAGGTGGTCCCCGCCATGAGCACGTCCCCGGCCTGGCTTACTGGGGTCACCGTATCGGGAAGGCCTTCCGATCCATAATGGATCTGCGTCCCCGCCCGGGTGGTCCCCGACCCGTCGTCCAGTTTGTGGTAGGTGAACTCCGGGCCGTAGACGTTCAAGGGACGCCGGTAGGGGTCCTCCTCTCCCTTGGCCAGGATCTTTCCCCCCCATTTCAAGGAGACATACACATCGCCGATTTTGTCCGGCTCTGGGATGGTATAAAGGATTTGCGTCACCTCGGTGTCGCTGTATGGGTCCGTGATCTTCGTAAGCTTCGAGGCGATCCGGGGGTCGGCGTCCCAGGACTCGTAGGTATAAGTCCAGGTCCTGGAGGTCCCTCCCCCGGCTGGGGTGACCGTCACCTGGGTCACCAGGCCCCGGCCGTCTCCGTCATAGGTCCAGTCCCATTTCAGGCCCGAGGGAAGAGTCAGGGAGGAAAGCCTCCCGCAAGCGCAACCGGCCCAATTCAAGGTCCAGGTCAGGGCCCCCAGGTTCCCCTCCCCATTGCGGGGATCCGTGGATCGCGGGGTCCTTGTGACTTGCGTCACCACCCACTTCGTCGGGGATGCGCTCCCGTCCAGGCTCTTGGTTGCAAACACCGTCTGCACACCCAGGGGATCCAACCAGGTCACATAAGAATTGGGGGTTCCGCTTTGGTAGGAAAAGTTGTGCCGCTTGGCGCTGTTTCCTCCTTCGTCCTCGTATTTCACGCGCCAATCGTTAGGAGCGTCTTCATACCCGATGACAAGCATGGTCCAGGAGGTTGAATTGGCGCTCCTGCCGATGGTGGTGACCTGGGAGCCGGTCCATTGGAAATCGATCACCGGGTGGTTGTTGTGTTCCTCGCCGGATTCATACTTCCCGTTGGGCTGTCCGTTCTCTCCGCCTTCCGTATCCTCCAGGAAGGTCCGAACGGGCCGGGACAGGGAGGTAAGGTTCCCCGAGGAGTCATACCCGAAGGTGACGGCCCTGGAGGTTCCTCCTTTCTGGGCCGTAAGGCCGGTGACCCTCCACTTGCCCGGCGCCACCTCCTCCCAGGTCAGGGTGAAGTCGATCCCCCTCGTTGCATGCACCGCCTTCAGGTCCACGGGCGAGCTGCCGGGATCCCCGATCTCCCCATATTCGTAGGTGACCTGAAGGGGCCAGCTCGAGGTCATGTGCGAAAAGTCACTCTTTGGATACCAGAAGATTTTCTTGATAAAGAGCTCTTGAAAGCCTTCGACGGCCCCGTATTCGATCATGGTCCGGTCGGGTAGCTCCCGGTACCAGACCCCGTCCTGGTAGAGAAGACGGTCCCCCCGGCCCGAGGCCTGATACACGTAATCCGGCCCCTGCCCGGAATCGCACGTGTAAGTGAAGACCTCACCCAGGAAGTCCACCCTCTTTACGGTGGACCCGGGAGAGGGGGCGCCTCCGTTCTGGCCTTCCAGCTTGTCCCCCCAGAAAGCCCGGAACCTGGGCCCGAAGGGCCTTACGTCCGGGTTGTTCTCCCCGTATGTGGGCACGGAATCCGGGTCGTCCGGGTAGCTCCGGTAGAAGAGGGAGAAGTCGGCCAGGAAACCGGGCGCGATGCCGGAGATCTTGAACAAGGGGATGGAGAAGCGAAGCTCGCCGCTGGCCTCGTGGACGGTGCCGGTCCCGGCGAAGATCCGCCCCAGGAATCCCAGGGAGGTCATCCCGGGGGCTCCGCCCAGGTCGGGCGCCCTGCTGTAGATGGCTGCCGGCACGTTGAAGCCCTCTAATGGCGAGATCGCGTGGATCGTCTGGGTCCCTCCGCAGGAAGTCTCTCCGATCCCGGCGCCTGCGCCGCCCATGCCGTTGCACCGGGACGAGCCTCCGCAGCCTCCGGGCGCGGCCGGGGCGTAGCCCGAAAGCCCGGCGGCGATCCCGCCCGTGTCGGAGGCAGGGCGGCGGACACCGGCCTTGGGGCCTCCTTCACCGGGGACGGGCCGGGCCTGGGCCCGGGCCGGGGCGGGCAAAAGGAGGGTCAGGGCCAGGGTGAGGAGAGAATAGGCAAGCCTGAAAAGGGTGGAATTTTTGCCTGCCTGCCTGCCTGCCTGCCTGCGCAAACAGCGTGCCTGTGGGAAGAAGTTTGGGATGTTTTCATGGGGTCCTCCTTCCTGGGGAAACCTGTTTCCGGTGTCCCGGCCGAGGAGGCCCGTTTCTTCCCGAGGGAATCGTCTCGAAGGAAAGGGTCTCCCAAGTCGAGACGATGTTGAGGAGGGGAAAATTACAACTGATCCAGGAAGGGGTCAAGGGTTTTTTCCGGAAAATCGCCGGGTTTGGCGATTCTTACGAACATCTAACCATCCTACAGGCAAAAATGGCCGAAATCCCCCGACTTTGGCCTCTATCGAGGGGGTTTGGGGGATTGAATGGTTTTGTTCGGAAATCGAACGACGGACTCCATCCCCCTACTCCAACCCATACAAAAATCCTTTCTCAAAAAAAGTGTTATCCACCCTTTTCAGCCTTCACCTTGGTTTGCCTCTTGAAAAGGGCACAGTTTTCTTCGGGAAAGGAGAGCTCGTTTACGCCCGAAAGGGGTGCGGCAGGCCAAGGCCCCCAAACCAGTCCGGCCCGCACAAGGGAGGGAGGCCCGGCGGACCCCAGCCGGGCCTTTGCCCGCCGTTCCAGGCTTTGCCCAAAGATTCTCCGGAAGGCTCCCAGGAATGAGTCTATTTTTCCGCTTTTACAGGAATAGAATGAAACCCCGGTTTGCTGCCAACGGGCTTCCATTTACCGGTGGGAGCCATTTCTTTCCAAACAGATCCAACCCGAGCCCTTCGCACGCATTTTTTCTTTTCCAAATCCCACCATGACAATTCAACAGAGGAATCTATCGGAGCAGAGTTTCTGGGATCCTTGACTACCCAGTCGGTCGCGACAACCAAATACTTCAGGCCATTCCCGTTGACCACGCTCAAATACACACTCCAAATCTCCCATTTCTCTTCCTCCCTTTTCTCCTGGAGCCACCACTTCGGCAAGAAATCCTTGCCCTCCCAGATACAAACGAAGCCTTTTTCGTCGGCGGACACAAAATAGATATTCTCTTTCACTCTGAGGATACAACAGTCGGTCGTGATCCCAGGGTGACCCACAAGTGCCCTTTTCGTGCCCTTCCCGAAATCGACGAAGCATACCCCTTTCCCGTCTTCTCCATACTGGGAAAAGAGCGCCCCGTCCCCGGAGGGCATGAGGGCTAGGCCATACATGGGATTCCATTCGATTCTTATTTTCTTTTTCACCGAACCCGTCCGGGGATCGACGACCCAACACCTGGCGCCTGCGCATTCACAGACAAGGGCCCTCAGTTTTCCGCCGAGCCTGAAGAATTCGACCTTCAAGACCCCATATGTAGAGATGTCCATGTTGGACAAGAGAGAAATCTTCTTTGCCTTGCCGATCTCCCAGAACTTGACGAGGTTGAACCACTTGATGGGATGCTCCCAGAAGGAGGAAGTCGCGAGATACTTTCCGTCCTCCGATATGTCTGCCGCCAATACTCTTCTCGAGAGTTTGAGGGACCACAGGGTCTCTTTCGTTTTCGCGTCGAAGAGGAACACCCTCCTTCCGTCCGATGCCAGGGCCTTCCCGTCATCGAAGACCTTGTATACCTTCATCCCAATCGAGTGATCCTTCCCCTCGATCACGACCAATCTTTTTTTCTTCTCCGTGTCCCATACAACCACATGAGGGCAATCTTTTACTCCGTAGTAATAATGTGATGTCAAGGCCAAATACCTGCCGTTTTCCGACAAAGCTTGGAAGGATTCGCAATCCGCTTTACCTTCCGAGGCAGGGGGCCGGACAACGGCCTCGGGGCCTCCCTCCCCGGGGAGGGACAGGGCCTGGGCCCGGGCCGGGGCGGAAAAAAGAAGGGTCAGGGCCAGGGCGAGGAGAGAATAGGCCTGCCCGAAATGGATGGAATTTTGCATGCCCGCGCAAACAGAGTGCCCGCGGGGAGGAGACTGGGGTGCTTTCATGGCGACCTCCTTCCAGGGGAAATCCGTCTCCGGTGTCCCGGCCGAGGAGGCCCCGTTTCTACCCGAGGGAATCGTCTCGAAGGAAAGGGTCTCCCAGGTCGAGACGATCTTGAGGGGCGTCTAATTACACCCATTCCGGGAAAAGGTCAAGGATCTTTCCGGAAACTCGCCGGATTTCGCGGTTCCCGCCGGGGCCTTGGCCTTGCGCCCCCCTTGAAAAGGGCTTTGTTTCCTCACTTCGCTTGAACCGCTTGGTTACTCCCGGCGGGAAACCGGCGGAAGGCGGCACAAAAAAAAGGGCGGCGCCGGGTGAAAACCCGGGCCGCCCCGCGCAAGACGATTTCTATTCGTCAGAGGTCCCAGGGACGAAGGGTCTTCCTCTTGTTCCCCAGGGCCCTCTCCTCGGCCTGGGCGATCAGCTCGCGCACCTTGGCGTCCACCGCTTCGTAGAACTCCTTGGAGACATTGCATTCCTGGACCGCGGCTTTCACCCTGCTCTTGGAGATGAGCAGTTCCACCGGGCCCTTCTTGGCCTTGGGCCGTCCAGCCTTCTTGGCCTTCTTCTTCGTTTTTCTTGCTGCCATGGTTCCTCCTTGGGATGGTTTGAACGAGGAAGATAAACGCACGTTTGCTGGGGCTTACCTACAACCACGCCTCAATCGAGTCAATGGAGAAAAAGCGAGAAAAACGGGGTTAGCCCCGGAATTCGGCCCTTCCGCCCCGTCCGTTCCGGACGGCTTGCCTCCCGGGGAGGGAAGACCATAATCACTTCCCGGGAGGGCAACCTTTGAGATACCCCTATCGAATCTGGGCGGAAATCGACCTCGAGGCCTGGGCGTCCAACCTTGCCAGGATCAGGGCCGAACTCTCGGCGCGCCAGTCCATCCTTCTCGTGGTCAAAGCCGACGCCTACGGCCACGGGGCGCAGATCCTGGCCCCCCGGGCCGAACGGGAGGGGGTCGCCATGTTCGGCGTGGGCAACTGCCGCGAGGCCCTGGAGCTGATCGACGCGGGCGTGGAAGCGCCCATCCTCATTCTTGGAACCATCATCGACGAAGAGATCGAGACCGTGGCGCGCATGGGAATCCACCTGGGTGTCCACTCCTCCTCGAGGCTGGACAGGTTTTCCCAGGTCGCCCTGCGGGCGCGGCGCAGCCTCCAGGTCCACCTGAACATCGACACGGGAATGGGGCGACTCGGCGTTTCCCCCGGCGAAGCCCCCAGGCTGGCCCGGGAGATCCAGGAGCGCCCGGGCCTGAAAATGGCCGGAATCTACACTCATTTCGCCCACGCATCCTTTCCGCCGGGAGAGGAGATGAGGAAAGTGGAGGAAACTTTCTCGCAGGCGGTGGCCGGGCTCCGCCGGCGGGGTCTCCTTCCCCGGGACGCCCTGGTCCATTGCGCCAATTCTTGCGCCCTTTTCAGCGGGCTGGGGCTGGGCTTCGACGCCGTCCGCCCGGGAATCGCGGCCTACGGCATCCTCCCCCCGGAATTCCCCGCCTCCCGGGAATTGAAACCCGTCCTCTCCCTCCGCTCCCAGGTGATCTTCTACAAGGACGTTCCCGCCGGGGCTCCCGTGGGATACGAAGGAGCCTGGCGAGCCCCCAAGGCCACCCGGATCGCTACAGTGCCCGTGGGATACAACGACGGCATTCCCTGGCGTTTGGGCCTGGAGAAGGGCGCCTGCGCCTTGATCCGCGGCAAACGCGTGCCTTTCGCCGGAAGGGTTTCCATGGACTATCTCTGCCTGGACATCGGCGATCTTCCCGGGGTCCGGGTGGGAGACCCGGTGACCTTGATCGGAAAAGAAGGGGACCAGGAGATCTCCGCCGTCGAGATGGCCCGCCTCGCTGGAACCACGCCCTATGAGATCCTCTGCGGAATCGGTAAAAGGGTCAGGCGCGTGGCCCTCCAGAAAAGGATGGAGCCCCTCCACCCATGAAAGTCCGGAAGGCGTTTTTCATCTTCTTCCTCTCCCTCCTGGTCCTCCTGCTTGGGACCTGGCTGATCCTTCGGACCACCGGCGCGGGGCGGGCCATCGTGCGCCAGGTCCTTTCCAAGGTTCTCAAAGGGCGCTTCGGCATGGGAAAGGCCGACGTGGACCTCTTCGGAGGGACCGTGGAGATCAAGAACTTTCACCTCCGGGACCCGGACAGACCCAAGAAACAATTCCTTACGGTCCGGAAGGTCCTGGTGGGAATCTCCAGGAATCCCCTGGATCCCGGGGCCATGGACCAGGTTACCTTGACGGGGATCGCCCTTCACCTGCGTCTCGGCGCCAAAGAGGCTCCGGATCTCTCCAAGATCGTGGACCTGGCCTCCCAGAAAGGAAGCGGCGCCGATCTCCCCCCCATCCGGGTGGAAGACTCGATCTGCTACCTCTACCTTCCGGGAGCGAAGGAACCTACCTGGACCTTGGACCAGATCGCCCTTTCCCTGGAGCCGGAGGAAAGCCGGGAAGGAACCAGGGCCTACTCCATTAAAGGAAAAATCGCCCTCCCCCTGGGAGGCGGATTGAACCTCCAGGGAGTTCTCACCGTCCCCAGCCGTGGGAACCCGGCGATCCGGCTCAAGGCAAGCTGGGAGGAAATCCACTTGGAGCCCGGGACCCGGCTCGGGTTTCCCCTGGTGGACGAGTTCCTGGCGCGGATCCGGCCGAGAGGAAAGGCGGATCTCCAACTCTGGATGCAGTATCCCGACGACCGGGGAAAGCTCCGGGGGGGATTGCGCCTGGCCTTGAAGGGCATGGATTTCACCCCTCCCGTGGTGCCCTACAGGGTGACAGGCTTCCAGGGAACCCTGGAAGCCAGGACGGACCAGGGAGGCACCTTCCTGGCCGACATCTCCTCCCAGACCACCCGGGCTTCCTTCAAGGTGAAAGGCAAAGTGGTCCGCCCGGGAGGCCCTGGAGCGTCGTGGGACCTCTTTCTCCAGGCCGAGGACGTGGCCCTGGACAGAGCCATGAAAAAGGCCCTCCTGGCCTCCAAGCTGGAAGATCCCGCCCGGGCCTGGCGCGCCTTCGAACCCCGGGGGGGCAGGGCGGACGCGAGAATTCTTTTGAAGAGCCCGCCCGGAGGCGGACCTCCCGAAGCCACGGTGGACCTGTCCGTGCGGGACTCCAGGGCGACATTCCTGGGGTTTCCTCCCAGCCACGGCGAGAGGACGGCCTGTTTCCCCTATCCCTTGGACCACGTTTCGGGAAAGGTGCGGATCCTCCCGGGGGGGCTGGTGATCCTCACAGACATCCAGGCCCGGGCGGGGGGAGGAAAGGTCTCTCTCGGCGGCGAGGTCATGGTTCCTCCGGGAGGAAAGAAGGGGCGCATCCACCTGGTGATCCGGGCCGAGGGAGTTCCCTTCGGCAAGGACCTGGAAAGAGCCCTGGCGGCCGCCTTCCCCGGAGGGGAGAAGATCTACAGGGATTACGCTCCCCGGGGGAGGTTCGACGCCCGCGTCGTGGTGCGCCGCAAGGGGGGGGAGGGCCAGACCCGGATCGAAACCACCCTCACGCCCCGGGACGCTTCCGCGGCGTTCCGGCTCTTTCCCTACAGGATCGAGGACCTGGCCGGCACGGTCACCATCCTTCCCGAAGGGGTCTCCTTCGACATCCAGGGGGGACGAGGCGCGCCCTTGGTGGAAGTGCACGGCCGGTTTCCCTTTGGAGAGGGCCCGGCCACGGAAAGGATGGAACTCACCGTTTCCGCCCGTGACCTCCCCCTGGACGCCAAACTCCGGGAAGCCATGGCGGCCATGGCGCCTTCCTCCCGAAAGCTCTGGAAGATTCTTTCCCCCCGGGGGAAGGCAGACATGGAAGTGGCCGCAGCGGGCCGGCCGAGCGGAGGCGGACCGGTCTTCTACGTCTCCCTCTCCTTGAAGGACGGAAGCTTCACCTACAGCGGATTCCCCGTCCCCGTCACCCGGGCGGACGGAAAAGTCTTCGTCACCGTGGGCCCCAGGATCATCCACACGGACATCCTCGGGGTTCACGGTTACGCCTGGGGATCGCCCGTCTCGGTTTACGGCACCCTGGAAGGGGAGAGGAATTCGGACCTTCCTTCGGCGATGGACGTCATCGTGGTCTCCCGCAAGGTCCGGATCACCCAGCGGCTCGGGACCCTTCTCAACGACTACGGGTTCCTCCGCAGGGAAGTCTTCGACCTGCTTTCGGCCCGGGGCACGGTGGACCTGGTCCAGCATCTGGAACGGGCCAAGGGAGAAACCCGGATCCGGGGTTCCTCGGAGATCCAGCTTCTGGGGGTGGAAAGCGACTGCCGCCTCCTTCCCGACAAAGCCACGAGCGTGGCAGGCACGGTCCTGGCCTTTCCCGAGGGCATGGACATCCTCTGGATGGAAGGTCTCCTGGGCAAGGCCAGAATCGCCGTTCCCAGGGGGAAAGTCAGGCTCGGCAAGGAGGAAACCTCCGTGGAGGTCCGGGTGACCTCGGAGAATTTCCCCGTGGACGACCGCCTGGCCCGGCTCATGGATGCTCCGGTGGACCGGATCTACCTGGAGCGCAAAGCCAGGGGGACGCTCCGGCTCGCCCCCCTGGACCTTTCCTTCCGGGTTCCCCGCGGGGGCGGCCCCTTGAAAATCGGCTTCTCCGGGCACTTCGAGGCCCTGGGGGGCAAGGCGGTCCTCGGGATTCCGGTGGAGGGAATCAAGGGCCCTTTCTCCATCCTGGAAGGGAAGCTGGAGGGGGGCAAGGCCTACCTCCGGGGCAACCTGGAAGGGATGACCATGAAGGTCCTGGGGGTTCCCCTGGAGGGCATCACCGCATCCCTGGAATCGACGGTGAAGTCCCTTCGCATCCTGGAGGGAAGGGCAAAACTCGCCGGCGGCGGGCTGACGGGTTACAAGAAGGGCAGGGACATCTTCACTTTCGGTTATTCCGAACCCCACCCCGTGACGATGAATATCCGATTCTCAGGAATACGGATCAAGGAACTCCTCTCCGCCTTCGGTCCGTCCCCCGCTCCCTACAGGGGCTCCCTTTCGGGCAACCTGGAAGCGGAAATCCCGGACCGCGACCCCCGTGACCTGAAGGCCCGGGTCCGGTTGGTCGCCAAGGAGGCATTCATCGGAAAGGTCCCCCTCCTGGACGACCTCTACCGGCTCCTGACCAAGAAGAGGTCCCCCTCCTTCCAGGAAGGGAAGCTGGTGATCCGCGTCCATGACGGGAAGGCCCTCTTCCAGGAGATCACCCTGCGATCCAACTTCTTCGACGTGAAGGGCACGGGCGTCTTCGACCTGGACAAGGGTTTCGACTTCCACTTCAAGGCGGGAAACCTGGGCACCTTCGTGCTCAACCCGATCCTGGGATACAGGATGAGGGGGACTCTAAGGGATTACAACATCACCCTGGAAAGCCCGATCCTTCCCGTGGGAGGATCCCCGCCCCCCGTCTTCCCGGTGCTCCCCGACCTGTCCGGCCTCCCGGAGCGGGCCCTGGCCGTGGAAGGAAAGGCAGGAAAAAAAGGAGACTGAAATGCTACACGCCGTCATCATGGCCGGAGGTTCGGGAGTCCGTTTCTGGCCGGCCAGCAGAAAGGCCCGACCCAAGCAGGTCCTTTCGGTGGCGGGAGGTTCCCCCCTGATCCTGCAGGCGCTGGACCGCCTGGAAGGGCTGGTTCCTCCCGGGCGGATCACCATCCTCACAAGCCGGCCCCAGCTCGAAGTGATCCGACGGACCGTTCCGGAAGAGATCCGGCCCAGGGTCCTGGCCGAGCCCGTGCCCAGGGACACCGCCCCCTGCGCCGCCCTGGCGGCGCTCCTGGTGGAAAAGGCCGAGCCCGGGGCGGTCATGGCCCTGCTCCCGGCGGACCACATCATCGCCCCGGCCGCCGCCTTCCGGGAGGCCCTGGCCGCGGCGGCCGCGGCGGCCCGCGACAGGGACGCCCTGGTGACCTTCGGCATCCCCCCCACCTTCCCGGCCACCGGATACGGATACATCCAGAGCGGGGACCGGGCCTTCGGGGAAAAGGGGCTGGACTTCTACCAGGTGCGGACCTTCCGGGAGAAGCCCGGCGCCGAGACCGCCGCCCGCTGGCTCGAGGAGGGAGGCTGGTTCTGGAACAGCGGAATCTTCGTGTGGAAGGCCGCCGTCCTCCTTGAAGAGATCCGCCGCCACGCCCCGGACCTCGCCCTGGTGATGGAAACCCTGGCGAAGGCCTGGGGGTCGCCGCACTGGGAGGAAGCCCTGGAAGAACATTTCCCCAAAGCGCCTAGAGGTCCCATCGACAAGGTGGTCATGGAGAAGACCGACCGGGGCCTGGTCCTTCCCGCGCCTTTCTCCTGGGACGACCTGGGGTCCTGGAGGTCCCTCCCGTCCCACCATCCCGCCGGGGAGAGAGGAAACACGGCGGTCTTTCCCGCGGGAGGGAGGCACGTGGACCTGGACTCCCGGGACCTGGTGGTCTTCTCCCAGGACGAGCACCTGGTGGCCACCCTCGGTCTCGAGGGACTCACCATCGTCCACACCCCGGACGCCACGCTGGTGTGCCCCACCGAGAGGGCCCAGGAAATCCGGGACCTGGTGCGCCTCCTGGAGGAAAAGGGGATGGAGAAGTACACGTGACCCTTTCCGAAAGGCCCAAGCGTGTCGTAGCGGTGGATTTCGGAGACAGGCGGACGGGAGTGGCCGCCGCCTCGGGCGAAGGGTCCCTGGTCTTCCCCCTGGCCATCCTCGATTCCCGCGACCGGCGCGCTCTCATCGAGGAGATCCGGGAGATCGCATCTGAAAGGAAGGCGGAACTGGTCCTGGTGGGGCTTCCCCTGGCGCCCGACGGCGGCCTCGGCGCCCGGGGAAGGAAGACCCTTTCCTTCGCGAGGGAGCTGGCCAACGCTCTCGCCCCCGTCCCGGTCCGCGGGATCGACGAGCGCTACTCCTCTTCCCAGGCCCACGAGCGCATGAAGGCCGGCGGCATCAAGGCTGCCAGAAGGAAAAAAAAGGGCGTGGACGCCGTGGCCGCCCAGATTCTCCTGGAGTCCTGGCTGATGGGGGAAAGGGACGTGCCCCTGGAGGAATTTCCCTCCTAGCCGGCCTTCTTCTTCTTGCGGACCAGGGAAAGAAGGAGAAGGCCGCCGCCCACCAGGAGGAGCACCTCCGGTTCCGGAACGCTGAAATCCTCGGTGGAACCCCTGGGGGCTTTGGGAGCCTCCGCGGCGCTTTTCCGGGGGAGGACTTTATTCTGGTGTGCCGCAACTCCACAAGTCGCGCTTTTTCCTGCGAAGAGGAGAAAGGCGGTTAAAAATGGAAAAAGCCAGTGGGTTGCGTTCTTCACGGGCACCATCCGGTGAAAGCGGCCGGGCGTGAAGAAAGGCGCCGGGCCGACAGGCAGGATCCCACGCGTCCTAAAAAGCGAAAGACATTAAAACCGTCCTGGGCCGGAAGTAAAGAAGTCCCCCCCTTTTCTTCCGGGATTCCTACTTTTTCTGTACCACCTCGAAACGGGGGAGGTGGGCCCGGGCCAGGCGGGGCGGACTATCACATCTCGGACCCGTTCCGTAGAATCATTCCGCCGGTGGAAGCGGGTGAGGCGGCCGCTCCCGCCTTTGCATAGGCGGGGGAGGAAAGTCCGGACTCCACAGGGCAGGGTGGTGGCTAACGGCCACCGTCCGCGAGGATAGGGAAAGTGCCACAGAAACCACACCGCCCAAGGAGGCGTCTCATGGCTCCTCCCGGCAAGGGTGAAATGGCGAGGTAAGAGCTCACCGCGGGGCCGGAGACGGTCCCGGCAGGGTAAACCCCACCCGGAGAAAGGCCAAATAGGGGAGGAGGCGCGGGCCGCGCCGCAAGCACTCCCGGGTTGGCCGTTCGAGGCCGGCCGCGAGGCCGGTCCCAGAGAAATGGCCGCCTCCGCGCACTCGCGCGGACACAGAATC
>Ga0256831_1001466_pt1 | contig 12416 bp, 12 predicted proteins | sample 132544metaG_FD_189087 | JGI IMG/M metagenome (GOLD analysis project Ga0256831, IMG submission 189087) | Hydrothermal vent microbial communities from Lau Basin, Pacific Ocean - 132-544 | ecosystem: Environmental > Aquatic > Marine > Hydrothermal vents | place: Pacific Ocean: Lau Basin | collected... | reverse complement strand
GATTATTAAAAGGCAAAGTATTTTAGCGGGCTTTTAAACCAATCAAATGAGCCACTCGCGGTAATAATAGTTTTATCAGCTGTGGATCATTTCTGGTTTTGGCTAACATTAACACACCTTCACCATAAGCCAGAGCCGCCTGTGCCAGTTCATTAATATCAGTATCACTATCCAGTTCACCGGCATCCTGAGCATCTTCAAGGACATCGATAAACACTAAAAAAATAGATTCAAACAGCATTTCTACTTTTTTACGAATGGTCTCATCCTGAGTACTCATTTCCAGGGCAATATTACCCATAGGACAACCGAGCACATAGCCATATTGCTCTTTCAGCTGCACCTGATATTGATAGGCGTAATCAATAAACCGTTCAAAACGTTTTGCTGGCGTTAAATCCTTGGCAAATGCCGGTAATAGTATACTTTCTATCATCTGCATTTTAAGTTGTTCCAGCACCTCAACCGTCAAAGCACTCTTGGAAGGAAAAAAGTGGTAAAAACTGCCTTTTTGTACCTTTGCATCCTTACAGATTTCCTGCACTCCCACATCGCTATAGCTGCGCGAATACATTAAATGCTGGGCACTATCCAATAAACGTTGTTTCGTTTCCTGACCTCTGGACATATCTCTATAATAATTGACCGTTCGGTAAAGTCAACCCCTGTATTAGTATTTAATGAAATTAGCTGGAAATGACTTACCATTTTTCAGCTCTTAAATGTTATAATTCTACGCCCCAAAAATGGGAAAGTAACCTCTTTATTACAGGAAATTTATATGAGCACTAATGGTAGCCTGCGCCCGAGCGGCCGAACCAATGATCAACAACGGGTCGTCAAAATCACCCGTAACTACACTAAACACGCAGAAGGTTCGGTACTCATTGAAAGTGGTGAAACCAAAGTTTTATGCACCGCTTCTGTTGAAAACAGAGTCCCCCCCTTTCTACGAGGTAAGGGACAGGGCTGGGTAACAGCAGAATACGGTATGCTGCCCCGCTCCACGAACAGCAGAATGCGCCGTGAAGCCTCAGCAGGCAAACAAAGCGGCCGAACCATGGAAATTCAGCGTTTAATTGGCCGCTCCTTAAGAGCAGTAGTGGATCTGGAAGCTGTGGGTGAAAACACCATTACCCTGGACTGTGATGTAATTCAGGCCGACGGCGGCACCCGTACTGCATCTATTTCCGGTGCCTATGTTGCACTTGTAGATGCCGTTAATACGATGCTCGAAAAGCAGATGATCAGCAAAAACCCGATACATGGTCAGGTCGCCTCTATTTCTGTGGGTATTTATAACGGCCAGCCGGTACTGGATCTGGATTACGCTGAAGACTGTAATGCCGAAACCGATATGAATATTGTAATGAATGAAGCCGGCGGTTTTATTGAAGTTCAGGGCACTGCAGAAGGCCACGCATTTCAACCCGAAGAACTTAACGCCATGCTGGAACTGGGTAAAAAAGGCATTAAGCATTTAATTGAAAAACAGAATGAAGCTTTAAAATAATTATTCACCAACTAAAATCCACATGAGTATCAGGGAGCAGATGGTTCTTGATACGGCAATTAAAGGTCAACAAATACAGACCTGGAAAAATCAGGAAATAATAATGGGATTAGATAAAAAAATTGTACTAGCCAGCGGCAATAAGGGTAAGGTCAGAGAATTTGTAACCATGTTTAAGGATCTGGGACTCAATATTGTGCCGCAAACCGAACTGGGTGTGGGTGACGTACCGGAAACCGGCACCACCTTTGTTGAAAATGCCATTATTAAAGCCCGTTATGCGGCCCAAATAACCGATATGCCCGCTATTGCCGATGACTCCGGTATCGAAGTGGATTATCTTAAGGGTGCACCGGGGATCTATTCTGCACGCTATTCAACCCTCGAAGGCAGCAAAGATTATGGTGCTGCCAGCACCGATGAAAATAACAATCTAAAGCTACTGGATGAATTAAAAGACCTGGCTGATGAGTCCTTACGAACTGCCCGCTATCAGTGTATTCTGGTTTATATGCGCCATGCTGCGGATCCAACCCCTATTATTTGTCAGGCGGCCTGGGAAGGTATTATTATGCAACAGGAAGTAGGTAATAATGGTTTTGGTTATGATCCCCTGTTCTGGGTTTCTGAGTATCAGATGTCCTCTGCCCAGTTAGATCCGAAGCTTAAAAACGGCATCAGTCATCGCGGTAAAGCTCTGCGTTTATTACATGATGAATTAACCCGTCTGTATCAATAAACAATTGCTTCCGGCATTAAGGAGGTCAAACGCATGAGCAACTGCCTGGTTTCTTTTCATCGTGCAGACAGTGAAGATCTGCAGAACCTCCTTAATTTTCAACTGACTCAGCAGGAAGTGTTTTACTTTTTTCCTTCTGCTGACTATCCTCTGACCCTCAGACAACTGCAGAAGCAGCTCAGCAATCGCCATCGCTCCACCGTTATGCGGCTTAAGGGACAACTGCTCGGTTTTGCCAATTTTTATAATGTAGAAAACAGAAATATTGCTTTTATTGGTAACGTGATTATCAATCCGACACAGCGCCGAAAGGGCTACGGAGGACAACTACTACAATATATGATAAAACTGGGTTTTGATGAGTTAAAGCTCAACGAAGTCCACCTGTCCTGTTATAGCCAGAATACTCAGGCATTACTATTTTATCAGCAACTGGGATTTAAGCCTTACGCCCTGGAAAGGCGCAAGGACTTTAATAACAGGCCGGTTATAATGCTGCACCTGAGACTTAAAAACCCTCACTAAGCACTTAAGGAATATGCTAAAGGATTACAATTTAGCTATAATCCGGTCAATAATATCCACAATTTGCGAAGATAATGGTGTTATTTTCTCAAATTCCTGCATAGCTTTATCATTATCGCCAGACTGTTTCAAGTCGACCACATTGTGAATAACCTGGTGAATTTCTTTATGGGGAGCTTCCAGTTCTTTCATTTCCGCAATATGAGAGAAATCTCTCAGGCCGTCATTATAATACCATTGCCCCAGAACACAGTCGCGGTGAGAACTAAGTTCCCTGCTGTCAATATTGATCTCACCACTGAGATAGGACATCAGTTTACTGCGCCAGGCTAAATGAGCTGCTTTAGCCTGCTCCAGCTGCCCCTGGATATTATCAATTTTAAACTGACCGGCTTTAACACAGAGCAGTTCGGTTTTCTGACCTATATGTCCGGTTGCAATCAGAGTGTCATCTGCAAGATGGGCAGTGTTCATGGCTTCTTCCTCAATAGCATTAATATGCCCACCCATTTCTACAGACACTTGAAACTGCTCTGAGGAGGTTTTGGCTATTTGACTCATAGCCTGAGACATTTTTTGAATATCGCGGGTGACATCATTTAAGGTACTGCCGGTTTCAGTGGCCTGCTCTGAACTTCGACTGGTATCTTTACGACTTTCATCCATCACTTTAACAGCAGACATTACCTGTCCCTGCAGGCGTTCAATCATGGCCCGGATTTCATCGGTTGAATCTTTGGTTCTGGCAGCCAGAGCACGCACTTCATCCGCCACCACGGCAAAACCCCGACCCTGCTCACCGGCACGAGCCGCCTCAATGGCAGCATTGAGTGCCAGAAGATTTGTCTGCTCTGAAATACCGTGAATAACTTCAAGAACCGAGCTGATTTCCTGGCTTTCCTGTTCCAGCAGCATAATAGTCTGACTGCCTTCTTCAATCCGTTTATTAAGTTCACCCATGGTCAGAATCATACTCGACATCTGCTGCCCCCCCCGCTCTATACCATTATTGGCCAGTTCTGCCGCATTGACAGCCTGTTCAGCATTGGTGGATACATTTTGCACAGTTTCACCCATGTTGTTCATTAGCCGGGTCACCTGTTCAATTTTTTTATGCTGCTGATGTACGCCCTTAACTGTCTGTTCCACAATAGCAGACTGGTTTGAAGATTCCACTCCGACATCAACAGAAGCCTTAATAATACTGGAGATCATGTCACTGAACCGCTCTAACAGCTTGTTCAGGGACAGGGACAATTCGCTGATTTCATCGTTTTTACCGGTGTCCAGACGAATACGCAGGTCATTGTTCATTTCAATATTATTAAGCGCTGATCTGATATCGCTGATACGCCGGGAAATTACTCGAATAATGAACAAAATAGATAAAGAAACCAGAATAATCAGAAAAACAGAAATTTCGACACTGGTATTGATGGTTTTATCAATATCACTGCTTAAACGGCTGGATTCTTTATCCGTTAACGCTTTATACCTGTCATCCAGTACCTTAAAGGCTTTAAATGCCGGCGCATCACTCACTTTAACGGCAGCATCCACCTGCTCGGCAGATTGACTCTGAGCAATCAGACGATGGGCAATATCCGTCTGGGTTCGATAGTTATCTGACACCGTTTTTATGTCCGTTAAAGCCTGTCGTTCTTCAACACTGAGTTCGGGTAATGACAGGTAGGTATCGATGGCCTTATCGAGCTTGCTAAAGTTATCTTTCAGGCGCTTATGATATTTCTCCTTACCGCGCAATACATAATTTTTAAAATTATGTATTGTACCGCCATAACCAAACTGGGATTTAATATCCATTAACAGGCTCTGACGCATGGCAATTGTATCCAGATATTTATACCAGCCATTTTTTACAGGAATTATAGATCGATAGGTCATTAGTGACGATAAAATAAGCATCGTGATAATAAGCACGAGCAAGCCATATAACTTGGATTTAATACTGATATTTAACATAGCCATCTCATCTTAAGGTAAATAAAGTTCTATACCGTTTATTATCGGCACAAAGCAAAATTTATTGAGTTTTTTTTACTTATTTTATAAAACAGCTACACTATCAGACCACCGGTGTCTATAGCATATGTATAAGGAAGAGTAATCAGGCAGGTTTTTATATAAGTCTGGAAAAACGCTGACTTTCTTCATCAGGTTTGATATAACGGTCAAATACCATACAGATATTACGAATTAACAGACGGCCCCGAGCTGTTACTGCCACACCCTGATCATCAAGCGTGATCAGACCGTCTTCCAGCATAATATTATAGCGTTCAAGCTCGTGGGCAAAATAATCTTTAAAATTAATACCAAAGCGCTTTTCAATGCTTGCAAATTTCAGATTAAAGTGACAGATTAACTGCATTATCACTTCCCGGCGAATCAAATCGTCGTCATCTATTTCTATACCTCTGAAAATAGCCAGTTCATCCTGATCAATACGGGCATAATATTCATCCATAGTACGTACATTCTGAGCAAAACTATTGGCAATGGTGCCAATTGAGGTAATTCCCATACCGACCAGATCACAATCAGCATGCGTTGCATAACCCTGAAAATTCCGGTATAACTTACCATTTTTCTGCGCAATACTGAGTTCATCTTCCGGTCTGGCAAAATGATCCATACCGATATAAACATAGCCGGCATCGGTGAGTTTTTCCATACAGTGTTTAAAAATTTCCAGCTTGGCCGATGCAGGAGGCAGCTGATCCACATTAATACGGCGCTGCGGCTTAAAACGCTCCGGTAAATGAGCATAGTTGAACACGGATACTCTGTCTGGACTGATATCAATCAACTCGTCCAGGGTTTTATCAAAACTGTCTACCGTCTGCAGCGGCAGGCCATAAATCAGATCCACACTGATGGACTTAAAGTTTTCTTCCCTGGCAGCCGTCAGAGCTGCCATAGTCTGTTCACGGCTTTGAATACGGTTAACTGCCTTTTGTACCGCCGGATTAAAGTCCTGCACCCCGAGACTCATGCGATTAAAGCCCAGTTCCCTTAATAAGGCAATACTGTCACGGCTGACCTCGCGCGGATCAATTTCAATGGAATATTCCCCGGAATCATCATCGTGTAAATTAAAATGCTTACGGGTCACAGCCATTAACTGGCGCATTTCATCATGACTGATAAAGGTGGGCGTACCACCTCCCCAGTGCAGCTGATCCACCTTACGAGCCGGATCAAATAATTCAGCCTGCATGGCAATTTCCTTGTGCAACCGCTCCAGATAAGGGGCGGCCTTAGAACGGTCTTTGGTCACAACCTTATTACAGCCGCAATAAAAACAGACGGTGTCACAAAATGGAATATGAAAATACAGCGACAGCGCTTTATCCGAGTGATTGGATTTTTCAGCAAAGCTCTTATAGGTATCGGCCGTATACTGCTCACTGAACTGTACAGCGGTTGGATAGGAGGTATAACGTGGACCCGCCTTGTCGTAACGTTTAATAAGCTGCGGATCAAACTCGACAATTGCCATAATAATTATTCCTGAAAACTAAAAGCAGTCCAGACAGAAAAATTAAATCATCAGTTATTTTCTGTCCGCCGGACGTTATAAAAAGAGCGTGTATTATGCCATTTTAGCAGACTCTAAACCAGCTACTCTTTGCTGCCATATGGGTATTTATTATCATCAAAGGATCGAACCCAGTGCGGATGATTGACAATCATAATAATCATCGCAAGTCCGGTTAAAAAAGCTTCAGGATAGATCATCAGAAAAATATAGGGGATATATTCATAGCTGACGTATGCATAGGTATAGGCACCACCGGCCACCATAACCATTGCGGCAATATAAACGGATGCAGCAATGGTTATCATGGCATTAGCAAAGGTACCTGCAAAAAAGTAAATAATAAAATGATTCGGTTCAATCCGTTCCACCAGCTTCAGCACCAGACTGGAAACTATAATGGGGATCACTCCCATTAAAAACACATTAAGAGCAAATATCTGCCACTCAATAACCTCTCTAATGACCAGTACAGATACCTCAATCATGATGCCCATCAGAGCCAGCTGCCAGCCAAACATTAAGGTCAGCAAAGTGGCACCCAGATAATGATATTCCATGCCAGTATGAATACCGGCTTTCATGGACCAGAGCAGCATTAACACCACGCAAAGTGCAAAGAAGATATTATGGTGTCTGCTGAACCATTGCCTGGGAAAGGTATAAAAAGCAAGCAACAGAATCGGAACCAGCAGGATATCGGCAATAATCGTCCACATAGCAGGAACCAGTGACATTGTGAGATTCATTTTTTACCTCTTACTATTACCACCCCGGTAACAAAACACTAAAATTTTTAATTACTCAGTTTATTTACCGTATCTACCTGCACTTTAGATCAAGCCGATAACCGCAGTTTAGACTACGGACTAGTCATCTATCCAATTTTAGTAAATAATATATCCCAGACGCCATGCCCCAGGCGTTTCCCCCGGTGTTCAAATTTTGTCATCGGACGGTAATCAGGCCGAGGAATATAAGTCCCGTCCGGTGCGGCATTATTAAACCCTTCAGCTCTTTGCATGTGTTCCAGCATATGCTGAGCATAATTCTGCCAGTCTGTCGCCATATGAAACTGCCCCTGCAGGGCTAATTTGCTCCGGATAAGCTGAATAAAATCATCCTGCACAATACGCCTTTTGTGATGGCGGGTCTTGTGCCAGGGATCAGGGAAAAACAGATACACCGCACTTAAACTCTCATCCGGGATCTGTCTGGTCAATACCTCAAGCGCATCAAACTTCATAAGCTTCAGATTCGTAAGTGCCTGTTTTTTTATATTCCCTAACAGTCGGCCAACCCCGGGTTTGTGCACTTCAATACCCAGATAATTATTCTCAGGATGCGCAACTGCCATTTCAAAAAGAGAATCTCCCATGCCAAAACCGATTTCCAGAATTACCGGTGCATTACGACCATATAAGGCCTGAAAGTCCAGCCATTGTCCATCGGCTTCAATACCAAAACGGGACCAGTTTTCCTGAAAGGCTTTTTCCTGTCCCGGCGTCATTCGCCCGGAACGCACCACATAGCTTTTAATAGTACGGGGATGTTCTACTGACAAGTTATTTTTAGTCAAAAAAACCACCCTGAAATATCTGTCTAAAAGAATGTTCCATCAATGGGTGAAGAGGCACTGGCATAGGCTTTTTTCGGCATACGGCCCGCCAGAAAAGCCTCACGACCGGCTTCAATCGCTTTTTTCATGGCAGAGGCCATCAATAACGGATTTTTTGCTCCGGCAATAGCCGTATTCATTAATACTGCATCACAGCCTAATTCCATGGCAATGGCCGCATCAGAAGCCGTACCTACACCGGCATCCACCAGAATCGGTACCCTGGCATTTTCAATAATCAGGCGAATATTATGCGGATTGCAAATACCCAGTCCCGAACCAATCAGTCCGGCCAGAGGCATAACGGCTACACAGCCCATTTCTTCCAGACGTTTGGCAATAATGGGGTCGTCACTGGTATAGACCATCACCTTAAAACCGTCTTTAATCAGCAGTTCTGCTGCTTCAATAGTATCCACCATATTAGGATACAAGGTTTTCTGATCGCCCAGCACTTCCAGTTTAACCAGCTCATGGCCGTCTAATAATTCGCGGGCTAACTGACAGGTGCGTACCGCATCTCTGGCAGTATAGCAGCCTGCAGTATTAGGCAAAATGGTGTATTTATCCGGGCTGATAACATCCAGCAGGTTTGGCTCATCAGGATTTTGACCAATATTGGTACGACGAATAGCAACGGTAACAATTTCTGCACCACTGGTTTCAATGGCATTTTTAGTTTCATCCATATCCCGGTATTTACCGGTACCAACCAGTAAACGAGAACTATAGGTCTTACCGGCTATATTTAACTTGTCATCTTGCATTATCTATCCTGAGGGTTATTAAAAATAAGGTTTAATATTATCCCGAATTTAGTAATCACTGTCCAATTGTAAATTTTTCGTGCTGAACCTTCATACGCTGAACCATCATCCGCCGCCAATAGCATGAACGATCTCAACATGGTCACCCGCTTTAAAAATATACTGCTCATGACGACTTTTAGGCACAATCTCTTCATTTACTTCTACCGCCAGACGCTGACCGGTAATAGCCATCTCATCCAGTAATTGCTGTACTGTACAGTCATCGGCAACTGGCCGGGATTCGCCATTTAGTATAATGTCCAAAATAACTCCTTATTAACAATCTATTTTAACGACCTGTTTTAACTATCTCTTTTAACTATCTTTTTTAACAACCTGTCCGGCATTGACAGTTGTAGCAATACACGTTTTATGATCTATTAATGAAATATGCTATATTTTACACTTAAAATAATAAAATATGGACATTTAAGAACAAAACCTGTTCTTACACTCAGCAAAAATCCAGGAACACTGATAAATGGCAAGCAGTAATCACAAAGAAATGATCACTATAGAAGAAGCTGGCACATTGGATGGCCTGTTTTATGAAAGAACTTCTCGTTCTGCAGATAAACCCGCATATATTCAATATGATAAAAGTACTAAAACCTGGAATGAAAGCACCTGGAATGAAATGGCCATGCTGGTCGGTAAATGGCAAAAAGCAATTTTAAGCGAAGCACTGGACAGCGGGGATCGTATTGCCATATTAATGAAAAACTGTAAAGAATGGGTAACAGTCGATCAGGCCGCATTAGGACTTGGAATGGTTGTGGTCCCCTTATACCTTGAAGACAGACCCGATAATATAAGCTATATTCTTGAAGATGCCGCAGTTAAACTGCTGGTTGTTCAGGATATCAGCCAATGGCGCAGGCTTCGTGACAACTGCAAGGATAATAACTTTTTAAAACGTGTTGTTCTGGTTGATACCTCAGATGATAAACTACAGGATGAATCCGAAATAGTTACCACCGTCCATAAATGGCTGCCTGAAGAAGGCCATGTTTTACACAAACGCAATGGTGCTCCAGAAGAACTGGCCACCATTGTATACACTTCCGGCACTACTGGAAAACCTAAAGGTGTCATGCTCAACCATCATAATATACTCTCAATTGCCTATCTTTCAGGCACCGGATTAAAAGTACGCAGTGATGATTTGTTTTTATCTTTCCTGCCCATGTCGCACACCTTTGAACGCAGTCTGGGCTATTATCTGACAGTGATGGCTGGCTGTAAAGTGGCATTTGCACGTTCTATACAACTACTGTCAGATGATCTTGTTACCATCAGGCCCACCTTACTGATTTCCGTACCGCGTATTTATGAACGGGTTTATGCCAGAATTGAAAGTACTCTATTAAAAGGCTCTCCAGTAAAACGAGCCCTGTTCAGACTCACGGTGAATGTCGGCTGGCAACGTTTTAAATACCGGCAAAAGCAATCTGCTCTGTGTTTGTCCTGTTCCTTATGGCCCATCTTAAAACCTCTGGTCGCAGATAAGGTTATGCAGAAATTCGGCGGTCGTTTAAGACTGGCTGCAACGGGTGGCGCAGCAATTCCTTTCCCGGTTGCTAAAACCTTTATCGGACTGGGTCTGCAGCTGATTCAGGGTTACGGTCTGACAGAAACAAGCCCGGTTGCCAGTTTTAATCGACTGGATAATAATAATCCCCGCTCTATCGGACACCCTCTGGAAGGTATGGAAATGAAAATAGGGGAACATGAAGAGTTATTAATTAAAAGCCCCGGTGTTATGATGGGCTACTGGAATAATCATGCGGCCACTTCTGAGGCTATTGATCCCGATGGCTGGTTTCACACCGGCGATCAGGCCCGCATTGATGAAAAAACCGCTCATGTTTATATTACCGGTCGCTTAAAAGATATTCTGATCATGTCCAATGGTGAGAAAATTCCACCCACTGATATTGAAAATGCCATCGTTATGGAGCCCCTGTATGATCATGCCATGCTGCTGGGAGAAGGCGAAGCCTATCTGAGTGCCATTCTGGTGCTTAATCCGGAACAATGGGTACATATTGCCGAGACCAATAAGCTGGATCCTTTTGATAAAAACAATCTTCAGAACAAAGCCGTTCATAGTCAGATTATTCGAAACCTGCGCACTGTTTTGCATGATTTTCCCGGCTATGCAAAAATCCGCAAAGTGACCCTGACACTGGATCCCTGGACTGTGGAAAATAACCTTCTGACACCGACACTAAAGGTCAAGCGGCCAAAAGTAATGACAGCGTTTGAAAAGGAAATTAAGGCTTTATATGAAGGCTAGTTTTAATCATTAGTAACTACTCAGCGTATTCATCTTTTACCCCGACCTTGTTAATAAACCCTTGTTAACAAAAGAGTGCGTTAGTTTCGTATTCTACCCTCAAGGGGCACCTGGAAATGGTCATATATTTGTATCTGCTCACATTCTCCGTGCGCTTCTTTGAGGTAGCGAAGCTATTGTGCCTTGAACTGTGGCAAAATCTAAATATGCTGAATAGTTACAATAATTATTAAGAAGTATTGTGGTGCTAGAATAACTCTATGTCACTTTTAATTTTAATTTCTTTTAACATACCTTCTTCAACCAGGGTTTCGTAACAGGCAATATTATTCCGGCCGTGTTCCTTAATGTAATAAAGGGCATGATCAGCTCTATCGATAATTTCGGTTTGCAGCAAAGAGGCATTCAGATGCGTCATGCCAATACTGATAGTTACCGTACCAACCTGAGGGAAATAATAGTTTTCTATATGTTTTCTGAAACGCTCAAAGACACTTTTTGCTGATACTTCCTCAATATTATTTATGATAACAACAAATTCTTCCCCACCATAACGGAACAGAAGGTCATCCTGTCGAAAAAACTGCTGCATCTGTTGAGCAAAGTGTAACAGTACTTCATCACCATAAAGATGTCCAAATGAATCATTAATTTTTTTAAAATGGTCAATGTCCATTATGGCGAAACAGGCTTTTAAATCCTTATCATGGGCACGGCGGTTCTGTGCACCGTTTAGCAAACGAATCATTCGATGATCAAATGCCTTACGATTATACAAGCCTGTTAAGGCATCTTTATCGTTTAGCGATATCATTTCCCTATGATTGCTGTATATCTCAGAAAGGCAGAGCATTTGCATAAACACAGAATCTGAATTCGTCTTCTCATCTGCTTTATCGTCAAATAAAAGAGCAAGAAAATAAAGCTGCTGTTTTTCACGATTAAGTTTTTTTACCAGCAGGCTGAAATCCTGATAGTTTTTCTGTTGATAGGAAGCTTGACTATTAGCACTGAGTAAACTGCTAATCAACTCATTAAGATCCGCTTGAAAGTCAGTAAAATCATCACCATAAAGACATTCTGGATCTCGAACATTCTGTTCCCAGCCTGCAACTTTATACAATGCAATAGCCCGAATCTGAGGATATTCTGTACGCATCATTGGGAAAAAAGCACTGGTTAAAGCTTCTTCCTCTTTATTTAGAGTCAACTGTGCTATTTTGTGTAAAAGACTAGGTGACATTATGTAGCTTATTTCAATGTTAGTATGGTTGCTATTGTTACATTTATGTATTTTAATACAAGCAGTAATTGAGTTAAATAATTTAATAAAACAGTTTCTATATTATAG
>Ga0256831_1001465_pt1 | contig 12424 bp, 6 predicted proteins | sample 132544metaG_FD_189087 | JGI IMG/M metagenome (GOLD analysis project Ga0256831, IMG submission 189087) | Hydrothermal vent microbial communities from Lau Basin, Pacific Ocean - 132-544 | ecosystem: Environmental > Aquatic > Marine > Hydrothermal vents | place: Pacific Ocean: Lau Basin | collected... | reverse complement strand
GTTCATATATGTCAATGCATTATCACAATTCTCTTGAAATATTGATGATTATTGTTAAATAGATGGATGAAATAAATACCATTTTTAATACCACCAAATGATATCCATATCTTTTTTTCATCGATAATTTTAAAATCTAGTAAGGTAGCTCTTCCAGTAATATCAAGAAGTTCAATATTCGATATTTGATGCTCTAAACCACCACCATAATCAATAAAGACACCATTTTTTGTAGGATTAGGGTAGATTTTGATATTATTTTGAAGATAGTTTTCAACAGCATCTGGTATCTCTGCGATAAATATACTTACTTCTTTAATACAGTCATTATAATCTGTCAAGGTTACGGTATATGTTCCACTTTTTAAATTTATAGCTTTGTTACCTGTCTGAAAGTTTGCATTTTCGTCCCAGAGGTATGTATAGGGTGTAATTCCACCGGTAGGAAGTATTATGGCAGCCCCATCCGATTGGTTTTTATGTGCAGGATATGATTCAATAGTTACTTTAATCTCATCAGGTTGATTTATTTCAATTATACCAGTGTTTATTTCACATTTATTTAAGTCGGATATTACGGCAGAATATTGACCTGCTTTTAGCTTTGTGATATATAGCCCCTCTGAACTGTTGTCCCAATGTGCATCATAAGGTTTGATACCGCCATTAACACTCAAAGAGATATCTCCTGTACTATCACCATAGCAAAAAACATTTTTAGAATCAATGGTAAACTCTAGTTTTTCCGGTTGAGTCAAAGTTACTTTATTGCTTTTTCCCACGCAACCGAAATTATCAGTCACAGTAACCATATATTCACCTATTCCAAGGTTGCTGAGAGTATCTGAATTTTCTTGTCTTATTATTTTTGTTCCTGCGCTCCAATTATAATCAAATGGAGAGTTGGAAGAAGTGACATTTACTGCTATGATTCCGGTAGTATCACCATAACACTTAATATCATTCACCGTTTCTAATGTTAAATCCAATGGAATATTGAGATTGGTTATTTCCAAGTTGTCAAGTACTTGTTTGCAAGCTAAATCATCCTCTACGGTAACTCCATATAATCCCGAATTGATACTATCGATGCTATTTGATGATTTTGTTCCATCACTCCAGTAATAATAGTAGTCCCCATATCCGCCATTTGCTATTACTCTGATAAAACCGTCATTTGTATTGGAGCAGTTTACATTTTTCAATGAATCCAATTTTATGTTTAGGCTATCGATTGTTTTAATTTCTATATTTTCCAATTGTTGCTTACAGCCGTTATTATCACTTACCTGTATCGTGTATTTTCCGGTTTCAATATTGTATAAATCATCTAAACGACTAATTATTTTATTGTTTTTCTTCCATTCGAAAGTGTATGGACTCGTTCCCCCTTTTGTATCTATTTCGATTAAACCATTGTCTTCTCCCGGACAAGTAACATGGTCAATTGAACTCACAATAATTTCTAGTGAGTCGGGTTGTTCTAAAAATATGGGGCCATATTCTTGAAAACAAAATTGGGAATCTGTGATGGTGCAATAATATTCACCTGCTTCTAATTCTGATATTAAATTGGAGTTGGTGTCTGTATTGTTCCATGTATAAGAGTAAGGTGATGTGCTCCCTTGAACAAAAAGATTAATCTTACCATTTTTTGAGCCAAAGCATGAAGGATTAACTTTTTCAATTATTCCGACATCAAAAGTTGTGGTTGCTTTTAATTCGATTTCGGGTGAATCGTATATACATCCGATAGAATCAATAATAGTAACCCTATATAGACCTGCCTTAAGATCTTGTAAATTGCTTAATGTATCCCCTGTGTTCCAAGTGTATTTGTAGGGGGAAGTGCCTCCTGTAATATTGATAGATAAACTACCATCTTTTTTTCCATTACAGCTTGGAAGAGTTTTTCCGGTTATATTAAAACCAAATATTTCTTTGTATTTTATTACAAAAGTATCTGTCACCAATCCACAACCTGTTTGATCTTCAATTGTACACTGGTATATGCCTGCACTCAAGTTTATCAGAGTGCTATCTGTGCTGCCATTGGACCATACAAAACTAAAAGGAGGTACTCCCCCTGATATTTTTAAAGCGATTTCACCATCTTTACTACCATTGCAAGATTCCATGATAATAGTATCCACTGCAATGCTAAATGGGGAATCTGTTTGAGTATCATCTTCCATCCCATTGCAGTTTTCGTCGATAAAATTACAGAATATTTCATCAGCTCCAGGATGAATATCAGGATTGGTATCATCACAATCTTCGTTGTTGGATACAAAAAGATCGCTGCTAAGATTACAGAAAAATACAGCAGTTGTGTCTTTGCCATAACCATCACCATCTCTATCCGGATAATATAAATACGAATCTTTATCGGCAATAACAGAATTATACAATATGATGTCGTCAATTGCTATATCTCCATAGCTGCCACCGTTGATCGATTTGGCTACGAATCTAAAATCGCAAGTTCTCTTTTCGTATTCATCTAAGGGTATTTCTTGTTTTAACCATCTATTTGAAACTTGACCTTCTATGTAAAACAGGGATTCCCATGTTTGTCCATTGTCAATACTTATTTCAAAGCTCAAAGAACCAATGTCAACTCCATACATATGATATGAAAATTCCATGCTGCATCCATCAAATGCCGGTTCGATATAAATACATTCTGATTGTAAAATAGCAAGGCCTTGGTTGGTACAATCGCTGGAAGAACTTTCAAAATATACATATTTTCCATTTCCGTAAGCATCACCTTGAGGTCCTGTGTTTTTTGTTGTTGTTTCACCGCTATTAATCAACCAATTTTGTTCGCCGGTATTGTGCCAAATGCCTTTAACGATACAGTCTTCGCAAGCAGAAGCACAATTTTCAAATGAATCAAACCCCTCGCGAAGTTGAGCTGTCCTACAAAGAAATGTTACAGAATCAGTACAAGAGAAAGCAGAAATATTGTTTTCGCATTTTGATTGTAAAGAAAGAAGAATAGTGTCATTGCTATTTAAACCGGAGAGGATAAAAAACCCATTGTTTTTACTTTTAATGATATTCTCTGTCCCATTGGTATTGAGTCTGAAAAAAACAGAATCGATATTGTCATTTTGTTCCCAATTCACCAAAACTGCATTATCATTTTGTGGAATTATGCTTATGTTTTGTGGAATGGGGCAGAGTAGAGGTTCAAAATCTATTTCAACATATTCTAAAAATCCTGAATTTGCAATTGATTTATCAATGATTTTAAGTTCCCAATCTCCGACAGGAGAAAGGCTATCATATAATAATTGCAGAGGTTCGTCTGGTCTGAAATCACCTATAAATGATACTGTTTCTCTAGTGATTTTTTGACAAGCTTCATCTGAAAAAATTATTGGTTCTGAGCAGTCTTCAATATTTGTATTTCCGTATCCATTGTTTTCTTCTTTAGCTTTGTGAGAGGAAGATAGTGAGATGTATTTGCTAGGTTTATTATTACGTTTAGGAGACCATAATTCTATAGTTAGATCATTTGTCCACGAGTGGTTTATGATTAATTTAATATTTTGAATAAACACATCGACGCCTAATTTTCCGTTTGGGAATTCTTCGTTTTTTATAAAAAACGAAGTTTCTCCGGGATGGGTTTTATCATTATTGTTAGTAGCATCATTTAGCTTTAGATGGATTTTACAGTTTGAGGGGTTTTCTAAATAAGTTGTGAAATAATATTCAGAAGTAGTCCAACTACTTTCAGAATCATCGCTACACAGAGTCTTTAATTTAAAGAAATATTTTGTACCTGAATTTAAATTATTTATTTGATATTCTTTCTCACTTACCAGATCTGATATATTAGTTTCATTATAATCTTCTCCGTTTTTCCTCCATTTTAATTTCCATGCGACTCCATTTGATTTGCTCTTCCAAATAATAGTTGCGAAATCTGTGCCTGTAGTAATAACTCTCACATTGGTTGGAGGTTTACAACTTGCAGCTTTATACATATCATCAAAATCAGATGCTATCACGTTAAAAACGAGGAAAAACAGGGCTATAAATAAGTATATGCGTTTTTGGAACATCAAATTAAATTTAAATATTATAGACGAATTTATACAATTTTATATTATTGGTATAATAATGATGCATTAATTTTGCAAATCGATTCAAATTATTCTATTTATTTAGTAACTCCTCTTAAAAAATGGCAATAATTGAGTGAAAATCTAGTTTTGTAGTTGATATAAATATGTTAAATTAAACTCTTATCTTTGAGATCAACTATGTTTTACACTGATATAATTTGCAAAATAAAATTAATATGAATTTTGTTAGCTATTATATTTGGATAAGTTGAATAAACTTAATTTATTTATATTATTGTTTGATATATAAAAGATAAATGTATATTTGCTTTTGTTATTGTATAAAATTTTAATGTTCCTTAATATGATTAATTTAAAAATTGCTTTTGTATCTATTTTTGTTTTTCTGGCATTTACAGGATTTACACAAAAAAAATATGACCTCAATCATTATGAAGGTTTACCGACTTCAATTGAAATCCGAGATATTAGGCTTAATGATGGCTTAAGCGCATATGTTGCAACTGATAAAGGCTTGTTCTTTGTCTCTTCTGTAAGTGTTGAAGCAAGAAATATTGTTCCTAAGAAAAGTATAAATGCTATATCTGATTTTGAAGGTAATAAATTCTATATTGGTGGTGGAAATCAATTCGCTTCTTCAGAAAACCTTGGAAAATTTATTTCTTTTGGTAATAAAAGCGTGAAGGTGAATTGCCTTCAAAATTATAAAAATGAATTGTGGATTGGTACTAATGACGGAATTTATGTTGTAAATAAAAACAGAGGGAATGTGATTAATCATTATATTCCCGGTAATTCCAAATTGAAGTCTAAAGATATTAATTTTATCTATAAAGATATAAAGAATACCCTATGGGTTGGAACAAAGAATGGTATAGTTATAATAAAAGGTGATAAATGGGATATTGAGGAAAAAAGTCATTCGATGGAGGCTATATTTGAAAATTCTGAGGGACTTTGGTTATTGAGTAATAAAGAACTTTGGAATATAGATAATTTTGGTAAACTGGATAGATGGTATAGAATAAATCTCAAGAAGGATTTGAAAAAGGGAATCGTTAACGATTTGGTTTTGGATAGCAAAGGTAGATTAATTATAGCTTCCGATATTCTTGTAAGATTTGATCCGGTGACGGATAAAATAGAAAAATATGGTCAAGACTTGGGCTTAGTAGCAAAGAATTGTACCGCAATTGCAATTGATCGTGAGGATAGAGTTTGGATTGGTACAAAAGGTAACGGTTTATTTACGGTTGGATTTAAAGATCATTTTAAAAGATCTGCAAAAGGAGCACCAATGGAGTTTGTCATGATTAGCAAATCTCCAAGTTGTGCACAAGGTGACGATGGAAGTATCAAATTAATTGTAAAAGGAGGGAAAAAACCATATGATTTCAAATGGTCAACTGGAGATGAAGGGATTAAGAAAATTGAAAATCTAACAGCTGGAAATTATTCTGTGACTATTACTGATGCAAAGGATAGTACCATGACTAAGGATATCGTTTTAGTTGAGCCCGACCCATTGAAAATTAGTGTTGAAAGCATAACTAAGGATTTGACTGGTGTAGGAAGTGTAGTCGCATTTAATATCGAAGGTGGTAGCCCCGGATATCTATTGGATATTGATGGATATACTTATGATAATCCGGCAAAAGATGTTAGTCCAGGCGAGCATACTGCAAAGGTTGTAGATGTTTTTGGGTGCGATGCTTACGTAGATTTTAAGGTGAAAGGTGATAAAATAATGAAAAACTTAGACGCTTCCAATATTAAAGTTGGTCAGGTAGTCAGGATAAATAATTTATATTTTCAAGCGGATTCTACTGATATTACATCAAAATCAAAACCTGTTTTAGATGAAATATTTCTGTTTTTACAGGAGAATGCGGGTATAGTTGTAGAAATTGGTGGTCATACCAATAATATACCTTCTGATGAGTACTGTGATCGGTTATCTACTGCTCGAGCTAAGCACGTAGCAGAGTATTTGATTAAAAGAGGTATTGATAAAAGCAGGATTAGTTTCAAAGGCTACGGCAAACGCAAACCGATTGCTTCTAACTCAACAGCTGCCGGAAGGAAGAAAAATCAGCGAGTAGAGATGAAGATTCTCAGCATTAAGTGATGAAATAATTTTTCTATTTTAAAGGAAGTGAAATGAGAAAAATTGTATTGCTGATAGTATTATTAAGTCTTAATGGATTAATTTGCGCACAAATAGAAGAACCGGATTCACTTTATTATGACTCTCTAGACAATTATTCCAATCAGGAATACGAGTATTATGGAGAAGAATTTGAGCAGGAAGCAGTAGCAGAAGAAGAGTATAATCCTTCTGGATATTTAGGAGAGATAAATCTTTTATATGGTAAGCCCGTTGGTTTGATGAAACGCGATTTTGAAAAAAATGCTCTGGGAATTGATATTGATTTGTACAAGCAATGGAGAAAAACAAGTCCGTTATATGTAGGAGGAGGCTTTTTTATTTTGGGATACGACTCTGAGTCTGTAAGTTATTTTGACTATAATCAGGAAGATGGTTTAGAGTATGAGTTTTCAGAAGATTTCAAGGGAAGAATATTTGGGGTTAATTTAGGTGCTAAGTATTTTTCTACTAAAAGTATTTGGGTTTTTGCCCCATATGTTCAATTGGATTTTGAATATCGACGAGCTTATGCCTCTATTGAAGATGTCAATATAGATTTGGATGAGACGGTAAATACTGAATTTGAAGGAGGAAACTCCGGTTTTGGTTACAATATTAGTTTTGGGTCTATAGTCGCATTAAAATCAGATAGATATTTTTTGAATTTAAAATTGACGTATAGCTACGGAGGAGGATTGTTTTTATATAAAAGAAATGGAACGACTTCCGCAAATTTTGTTATTGATTATTTTGATAAAAAGTATATTCCATTTGGAATTATGTCTTTTAAAATTGGAGTAGTGTTTTTGTAAAATAAATGAATATATGATAGATAATATAAGTGAAGAATTATTTGAAGAAGATTTTTCTATTGTTATCGATTCTAAACAGAATCCTCTTAGGCTGGATAAATTTCTCCTAGGGCGTCTTTTTAATACAACAAGAAGCAAAATTCAAAATGCAATTCAAGAAGGGGTTATTCTGATAAACAATAAACAGGTAAAATCAAATTATAAAGTAAGACCTGGAGATATAGTGACTGGTACTATCCCAAAAAAAAGAGAACCCGGATCTATTGTGACAGCAGAAGATTTGCCTCTTGATATTGTGTACGAAGACGAGGATGTACTTATAATAAATAAAAAAGCCGGAATGGTAGTTCATCCCGGAATATCTAACTATTCAGGTACACTGGTAAATGCGCTAAAATTTTATTTTGAGAATAAGAATCTTCCTATTATGGAGGGTAATGATGTGGATAGACCTGGAATTGTGCACAGGATTGATAAATTCACTACCGGACTGTTATTGATAGCAAAAAATGAGAAAGCTATGACTTTTTTAGCCAAACAATTTTTTGATCACAGTATTGAAAGGGAATATCTAGCTTTGGTATGGGGGAACTTTGATGTCGATAAAGGTACTGTAGATAAGAATATAGGCAGAAGTTTAAAAAATAGAAAAGTGATGGCAACATTTGAGGAAGAGGACATAGGTAAAAGGGCAGTTACACATTATGAAGTATTAGAGGACTTGTATTATGTTAGTTTGGTGAAATGTAAATTGGAAACAGGTAGAACACACCAGATAAGGGTACATATGAAATATATTGGACATCCTGTGTTTAATGATGATATCTATGGGGGAGACAAAATAGTCAAGGGTACTGTATTTACAAAGTATAAACAGTTTGTTCAGAATTGCTTTGGACTGCTATCGGGCTTTACTCTACATGCACATACTCTGGGGTTTATACATCCTGCTACAAAAGAAAAAATGATCTTCAAAGCTGATTTGCCTGAAGAGTTTTCTGAAGTTTTGGATAAATGGAGAAAATATGTCAGTGTACGTAAAGATGTGATTTAGAAGACAGGAACAAAAATCAAGAGTCCCGTTAGGGACTATATATAGGTAACAGAAAAAAGAAATAACAATAAATAATAGAAGACCCGTTAGGGACTATGCAAGGGTAGCTATGAGCAATGAAGAAATATTAAATAGAATACAAAATTCTAATGGTGTATCGATAGACACACGAACATTAGATAAAGGAAATATCTTTTTCGCATTAAAAGGAGATAATTTTGATGGAAATAAATTTGTAGATATTGCTATCGAAAAAGGAGCAGACCTGATTATATGCTCAGACAATAAATATATTGATAAGAAAGATGTAGTAGTTGTTAAAAATGCTTTGACTTCATTACAGGAATTAGCAAAGTTGTATAGGAAAAGATTCAAAATACCTATAATTGCAATTACAGGAACAAATGGCAAAACTACAACGAAAGAACTTTTATGTACTATTTTATCAGGAAAATTTAACGTCTTATGTACAAAAGGTAATTTTAATAACCACATAGGCGTGCCACTAACTTTATTTGGGCTAAAACCAAACCATCAGATTGCTGTTATTGAAATGGGAGCGAGCTCGCTTGGAGAGATAGAATTTTTATGCAATATTGCTGAACCAAATTATGGTACAATCACCAGTATCGGTACGGCTCACATCCTAGGATTCGGTAGTTTTGAGAATATCATCAGAACTAAAATGGAGCTTTTTGATTATTTAAAGCAAAATGATGGACTGTTTTTTTATAATGAAGTTATAAAGGATTTAAGTGAAATTATCAATAAAGATGATTGTTCATTAGGCTTTGATAACACCTCGCTACAGGGAGAAGCTATTGAGTCAATTGAATTAAAAAAAACATATCCTTTTATTTCCCTTACCATTGATTTGATAAATAAAAATAAAATTTACGTTGAAACAAAATTATACGGCAGATATAATTTCAATAATATTATTACCGCTGTTAAAATTGCAGATTATTTTGGGATTGAACCAGCTATAATTAAGGAGCAATTGGAAGGATATTTTCCAAAAAATAATAGATCACAAATATTGGATTGGAATACAAATAAAATTATCTTGGATGCTTATAATGCAAATCCTACTTCAATGATGGAGGCTCTAAAATCTTTTGTGGAAATAGATACAGTGAAAGATAAAATTTTAGTTCTTGGAGATATGCTTGAACTAGGAGATGTGAGTTTGGTCGAACATAGAAGGATTATTGATTTTGTGATAAAAGAGAATAGTTTCAAAAAGATAGTTTTGGTTGGTAGTGAATTTATCAATGCATATAAAGCATCTAGGATAAAAAGTGAAATAATAAATCTTTTTGAAAATTCAACAAAGGCAAAGTCGGAAATACTCTCAATGAATTTAAAGAAATCTTTGGTGTTAGCTAAAGGATCAAGGGGAATCAAAATTGAATCAATTTTTGGGAGTATCCAATAAAGTGTATAAAACCAGTGGATATTTTTTCTGTCAATGAAAATTTATTAATATCAAAGATTGTTATTTTACAATAATTTCGTCAATAAATAACCATGGTTTATGTCCTCCTCCTTGCCTTCCTTTAGGGATTGTTCCGTAATTAATCGCTTTTATTTTAAGATATCTGGTATATGTTGTCCTTAATAAACGAATAGGTACAGAAAGAATATTTGATTTATCATATTCTTTGAGTTTAAATGCTCCTGCGACTTTGAAATTCACATTGTCATCTGATACCAATATTTCTATTTCTTTTGGGGGATAAATCCATGCACCTTTGCTGTTGTAAAATCTCATAAAGATTTTTCTTATCGGCATTCTTTTACCCAAATCAATTATACCGATAAAATCGGTGCCGTTAAAGCCTAGCCATTGATCGTCTGCATATCTGGAATTGCTTCCAAGTATTCCGTTTATTAGTGCATTTTCGCCACCTTTATAGTATTTTTTGCTTGGTTTTATTAACAGTTTCATCTTTTTACCCGCAGCTTTATGCATTTTAATCTTTCGATTCAATTCATACCCCATTTTTTTATCTTTATAAAAAGAAATTGCTTTTATATTTGTATCTGAATCAATTTCAAAATCTTTTTTGAATTTTTTTGATTTAATTGTCGGTTTTGCTCCTGAGGTGGTATAGCGGATATCAAAATCATCGATTGATGTTTGGAGATGGACAGAAATGCTATTACCGGTATTGGTAAACTTTGCAGTTATGTCGCCAAGATGGTTTGCAACATTGACTCCATCTTTTTTTAATTTTTCCATATGAGGAAGCAGTCTTCGTACAAAATCCTTATAATCTTTTTTTTCGGGTTGTGACCATACCACTTCTGATAAGGCGATGGCTCTGGGATATACCATATATTCTATCAATTCTCCTGTGGGAATATATTCCGTCCACATATTTCCTTGAGCTCCCATAATGTATTTAGCTTCATCATCACTCAATACCGTTGGTGTCGGATTATATGAATATACTTCTTCCAAAGGAGTAAATCCTCCAATTGCAAGCGGTTCATTTTTATCCAGAGATTGGTAATGGTCAAAATAGCAATAATTTCCGGGGGTCATCACTACCTTATGATGTTGTTTTGCAGCCTCGATTCCTCCACTTTCTCCTCTCCAAGACATCACGGCAGCATTTTGAGCTAATCCTCCTTCCAAAATCTCATCCCAACCTATGATTTTTCTTCCCTTGGAATTCACAAACTTTTCGATACGTTGGATAAAATAGCTCTGTAACTGATGTTCATCTTTTAAGCCCTTTTCTTTTATCAAGTTTTGGCAGAAATCACTTTCTTTCCATCTTGATTTTGGTGCTTCATCGCCTCCGATATGTATATACTCACCCGGAAATAATTCTATTACTTCTGTCAGAACATTCTCTAAAAATTTGAATGTTTTTTCATAAGGGCAATAAATATCATTTGAGATTCCCCATATTGACATCACACTAAATGGGCCTTTGGTGCAAGCCAATTCGGGATAAGCTGCCAATGCTGCACGACTATGACCCGGCATTTCTATTTCAGGAACTATTGTGATATGCCTATCTTGAGAATATTTTACAATATCTTTTACTTCCTCTTGAGTATAAAAACCTCCATATTTGGTATGATCAAATTTTCTAGGTTTATCACTGTATCTACCCATCATTGTACTATCTCTAAATGCACCGATTTTGGTAAGCTTAGGGTATTTTTTAATTTCTATTCTCCATCCTTGATCTTCTGTCAGATGCCAATGAAATCTGTTAAATTTATACAATGACATCAAATCTATATACTTTTTTACAAATGCGGGAGGGAAAAAATGTCTTCCAACATCCAAATGTAATCCTCTATATTCATATCGTGGGTAATCGTCAATTTGAACTGATGGAATTTTATTCTTTTTAGAGTCAAAATAGATTATTTGAGCAAGTGATTGAGCAGCATAAAACAGTCCGGCATCGGTTTTCGCCTTTAATTCAATTGTTTTTTTAGTAACTTTCAATTGATAACCTTCTTTATTTTCGATATTATCATCAAGGGTCAATATTATCGCGTTAGTATATTCAAAAGTATCCAATAATTCAAATTTTGCTTCAAAAGGTAATGCTTTCTGAATTAACTCAGCGATTGATCTTTTTCCAAAATCCAGTGTGTCAAATACAATACGTGTATCTTTGTTTAATTTAAAGGAGCCTTTTAGTTTGATTATGCTTACAGGTTTTGGTATTATATGAAGGAACGGTTTATTCCTTTTAAGTGGTGTTTTTGCAAAACCAAACGAGCTAATTATTATAATGAATATGAGTGTAAATCTATATCGAATTTTCATAATACAATCTATTTTATATAAATAAAAAATACATCTACAAATATAGTAAAATAAACAGTAATTACAGGTTTTTTTGGAGTATTTCATCTTTCCGCATTGCATGTTGATTCTAATATGCGTACAGACATCTCTATTATGAAAACAATCAGTTCACTCCTACATACTCGATTAATTGTGCAATGAGGCACAACACATGGGTAAATAATCCCTATTAACTAAAATGCGTGCCGTAGGTATGCAATATTCTTGCTGTACATTGTGATGAATGTGAATAGCAGTATGTGAAAACCTTGGTTAAATAAAAACAGGTGAGGATATTTCGTGGTAAAATTTCTTTTGGAAAGATCAAAAAAAAATGATAAATGAAATGTACTTGGTTATTTTGAAATGTCATTATTTGTTTTAACTTTGTGTCTACCGGCAAACTTAGTAATTTTTCGTAATATTTGTAGATATTTCTATTTTAAATTATCTATGCTAGATTCCATTATTGATACAGAGGAA
>Ga0256831_1001464_pt1 | contig 12448 bp, 12 predicted proteins | sample 132544metaG_FD_189087 | JGI IMG/M metagenome (GOLD analysis project Ga0256831, IMG submission 189087) | Hydrothermal vent microbial communities from Lau Basin, Pacific Ocean - 132-544 | ecosystem: Environmental > Aquatic > Marine > Hydrothermal vents | place: Pacific Ocean: Lau Basin | collected... | reverse complement strand
GGTTGTGGTGAGAGTTTCAATGTTTAGTAATAAGAGTTTCAACGTTTAGTAATAAGAGTTTCAACGTTTAGTAATAAGAGTTTCAACGTTTAGTAATTAATGCGTTATTTGTTTAGTTACTAAGAACTCAGGTTAATTATTTATAGTAATGAAAGCATAGCAGTACAAACGCCAATCATTAACTCAGCAAAATAAGCTCTATACTCTTTATTGCTTAAAAAATCCCTTCAGGTAAATCATCATGCATACCCTCGAACAGCAGTATCCTGAAAATTATTTTTCACTATTGGGTTTGCCCATAAGTTTTGACATTGATAAAGACTTATTGATAAAAAACTACCATGAGATCCAAAAATCCATTCATCCAGATAACTTTGCTAATGCTGGTGATCGGGAGCGACGACTCTCGGTACAAAAAGCTGCACAAATAAATGATGCTTTAAATTCATTAAAAAACCCTCTGCCCCGTGCTATTTACTTGTTATCATTGTTTGCCATTGAACTCAGTGAAAATAAGCACGTTGCCCCAGAGTTTCTAATGGAACAGATGGAACTGCGTGAAGCACTCTCGCAAGTGAATGATAAAGCCGATCCTTTTGCTGAACTCGATGTTCTTATAAATGATGTGAATACTCGAATTAAACACTCTATTAGCCAACTCAGTCGGTTGTTTGAGTGCTTACTTGCGACTGAAACTGGCTCTGAACAAGATAACAAACAACAAGAACAGCTTGAATTAATCACCGCAGAAGTTTTAAAAATGCAGTATCTGAATCGTCTTCAAGAAGAATGCTTGAACAAAGAAGAAGACCTAGCTGAACAATATTAACTATGGCTTCACACCTGTTTATACGACCAGAAATATTTCTTAAATGAACACTTTATTATTTTGATTAGAATTTTAACCTATTGACCAGTGACCTTACTTTATGGCTTTATTACAAATATCAGAACCAGGACAAACCACTGCACCTCACCAGCATAAATTAGCTGTAGGTATTGATTTGGGAACCACTAACTCATTAGTTGCGAGTCTAAAAAGTGGCTTGGCAGAAACTCTTGCTGATACCCAAGGCCAACATCTATTGCCTTCTGTTGTTCAATTTCAAGCTAAAGATGAAATTGGCTATAAAACCATTGTTGGACAGCAGGCACAGGATAATGCTGCCAACGATCCATTAAACACCATTTCTTCTGTAAAACGCTATATGGGGCGGGGTCTGGAAGACATTAAAAAGCACTCTATTTATCATTTTGTTAGCGAAGAAGGTTCAGCAGTACCTCGTATTCGTACCGTTGCTGGTGATGTCAGTGCTGTTGAAGTATCGGCTGAAATTCTTAAGACATTGAAACAGCGTGCCATAGAATCATTAGGTGGTGAGCTAATAGGAGCTGTTATTACCGTACCAGCTTATTTTGATGACGCTCAACGTCAGGCAACAAAGGATGCAGCCAAGCTTGCAGGTTTACCTGTTTTACGCTTGATTAATGAACCCACTGCAGCAGCGGTTGCTTATGGCTTAGACAGTGGTAGTGAAGGTATTCATGTTGTTTATGATTTAGGTGGTGGCACTTTTGATATTTCCATTCTTAAACTGACTAAAGGGGTGTTTGAAGTACTTTCCACCGCAGGTGACTCAGCCTTGGGTGGTGATGATTTAGATCATACCATCGTAGATTGGATGTTAGTAAAAACCGGTATTGTTGAGCCGGATGCTTCTTTACTACGTGTCTTATTGGATAAAGCCAGAGCAGCAAAAGAAGCGCTCACAGAGCAGGATACAACACTTATCCAGATCCACTTAGATGAAAAACTTCATAGCCAATCAGACCAACAAACATCATGGCAATATGAACTTTCTCGTGAGCAATTTGAACAATTAATCCAGCCCTTAATTAGAAAAACCCTAGTACCTTGTCGCCGAGCTTTGCGTGATGCTCATATTAGCGTAGATGAGATTCAAGATGTGGTATTGGTCGGTGGTTCGACGCGAGTGCCTTTAGTGCGTCAGATAGTTGGGGATTTCTTTTCCACACAACCATTGGCTGATATTGATCCAGATAAGGTCGTTGCTATTGGTGCTGCTCGTCAGGCTGATGTGCTTGCGGGCAATAAATCTGATGAAGATATGTTATTGCTGGATGTGACTCCCTTATCCTTGGGTTTAGAAACAATGGGGGGGCTAGCAGAAAAAGTCATCCATAGAAATACCACCATTCCTGTTGCCCGCGCACAGGACTTTACGACATTTAAGGATGGTCAAACAGCCATGGCCATTCATGTGGTACAAGGTGAGCGAGAGTTAATTAGTGATTGTCGTTCACTGGCTCGGTTTGAATTAAGAGGCATACCGCCAATGGTTGCTGGTGCAGCCAGAATTCGAGTTACCTTTCAAATTGATGCAGATGGTTTGTTATCTGTGTCGGCTAAAGAGGAAACCTCTGGTGTACAAAGTAGTATTCAGGTGAAGCCTTCGTATGGTTTGAGTGATGGTGAAATTGAAACCATGCTTAAAGATTCATTCAGTCATGCTCAAGATGACTTAGATGCACGTAAGCTAAGAGAAGAGCAGGTTGAGGCGAAGCGAGTGGTAGAAGCCTTATTAGCTGCTTTGGAAGAAGATGGTGAAAACTTATTATCAGCCCAAGAACAACACACCATACAACAAGCTATTGATGAGTTAAGTGAGATAGCTGAAGGTTCAAAACAACGAGCCATTAAGCTAAAAATTGAAGAGGTTGATAAAATTACTGCAGAATTTGCTCAACGCCGTATGGATGCGAGTATTAATAAAGCATTAGCAGGACAACGTGTAAACGATCTACATACCTAACCTGAGTTCTGGATAACTGAACGAGTAACGTATTAATTAGCCTCTATTTGTTACAGAAGTCGCCGTTAATACATCTTTGTAGGCTTCACTTTGGCATCCATGCCAAAGAGACTTCTTCCACAAATACAGGCTAATCAACACTCTGAAGTTATTTTTAGGGGTATTTTATCCAGAGTTCAGGTTACCTAGGATAATTGGGCAATAAAAGACAATATACATCAAATTAAAAAACTAAGTGACCGCAAAAAAGGCTAAAGAATGACCAAATTAATTTTTTTACCCCATGAAGAAATCTGTCCTGAGGGTGCAGTGATTGAAGTTGAACCCGGTATCACTATTTGTGATGCAGCTCAAGAGAATCATATTGAAATTGAACACGCTTGTGAAAAATCTTGTGCTTGTACAACCTGCCATGTGATTATCCGAGAAGGTTTCGATTCCCTTGAAGAAGCAACGGATATTGAAGAAGACTATTTAGATAAAGCATGGGGCGTGGAACCTGATTCACGCTTAAGTTGTCAGGCGGTTGTTGCGGATGAAGATTTAGTGATTGAAATTCCTAAATATACGATTAATATGGTTTCAGAAAACCATTAAAATGATCCTCTATTATTAGCGACCGATATGACTGACTTATGAATCCAAGTACCGAGTTCCCCTTAACTCAAACGACTGTAAAGAAACGGAATTTATTAGGCTATGACTTAGCCCACATGAAGGCCTTTTTTGCAGAAATTAATGAAAAACCCTTTCGAGCAGTACAAGTTCTAAAATGGATCCATCAGTTTGGGGTTGATGATTTTGCCAAAATGAGTAATGTCAGCCAAGCTTTACGAGCAAAATTAGCAGACATTGCTCAAATCAAAGCACCTGAAATTATTATGGAACAAAAAGCCAGTGATGGTACCATAAAATGGTTGATGCGCTTAGAAGGTGGTAATAGTATTGAAACAGTATTTATCCCTGAAGATAATCGGGGTACACTCTGTGTGTCATCTCAGGTAGGCTGTGCCTTAGACTGTGGCTTTTGCTCAACAGCGAAACAAGGTTTTAACCGTAATCTAAGCAGTGATGAAATTATTGCCCAGCTTTGGGTGGCACATCGCACATTAAACCAATTGGCTGATCATAGTGAGGCTAGAACCAAAGGTAATAGCCAGCAAAAAATTCAGGATTCAAAAAATCGAGCAGTTACCAATGTTGTCTTGATGGGTATGGGGGAGCCGTTACTTAATTTCAATAATGTTGTTGAAGCTATTCACTTAATGCTTGAAGATCATGCCTATGGTTTATCAAAGCGTCGAGTTACAATCAGTACCGCAGGTGTTGTTCCCGCTCTGAAACGCTTGCGTGAAGAGTGTGATGTTAGCCTAGCTATATCCTTACATGCACCCAATGACCAAATTCGTGATCAAATTGTCCCCCTAAATAAAAAATACCCAATTAAAGAATTATTGTCGGCCTGTCAATATTATTTTAGTGGGGATACAAAAAAGAAGCAGTTTACGGTTGAATATGTTATGTTAGCGGGCGTTAATGACAGTGAGAAAAATGCCCGTGAATTGGTTGCTTTGCTGAAAAAAATGCCCTGCAAGATCAACTTAATCCCTTTTAACCCATTTCCCAATAGTAATTTTTCCTGTTCAAGTAGCCAAGTTATCAATCGTTTTAAAGATATTTTATATAAAGCGGGTTATGTGGTTGTGGTAAGGAAAACTCGTGGTGACGATATAGATGCCGCCTGTGGGCAACTTGCGGGCAAAGTAAGGGATAAAAGTCGACGCTTATAGGTAAAAATTGTTGAGCTATGCCACCTAATTTACCAATGGTATCTATTTTAAATGGTGTATTGATGACAATAGCCAAGTTTTAGATACTGGAATAATAAAAAACTTATAGTTAAAATATGGAATATTATGAATACCAATGGAAAGATAAATGTAATGAATAAAATAATTGTAATTCTGTTTCTCTTTTATACCTTAAGTGCGTGTCAAAGTACTGCAGTGAATTCAAGTGATAATCTCAACTTAGAAACACAATATTCAGAGCATAATCAAACGAATAAATTGGCAGACATCAATACTCAACTGGGTGCAGGTTATATTGCTAACGGTCGCTATGATAGAGCCTTGGTTAAATTGAATAAGGCCATTGATCATGACTCTAATTATGCTTTAGCACATAACTATCTTGGGGTTTTGTATGGCCGTATTGAGCGTCCTCGTGAAGCAGAGAAAGAGTTTAAGAAATCCATCCAACTTTCACCTAATGACACCTCTTTACTTAATAATTATGCTGTTTTTTTATGTGATGATAAACAATTTGAACGTGCTCAAACCTTATTTAAAAAGGTACTTAATAATCCTCTTTATATTAAGCGAGCACAAGCATATCAATCAGCAGGTTGGTGTGCCTTAGAAAATAACAAGTTAGAACTTGCCGAGAAACTGTATAAAAAATCAGTAGCAATGGATGCTAATATGCCAGCCTCTTTAATAGGTTTAGCAAAACTGTATTATAAGCAAAGTAATTATGAGTATGCTTGGAGTTATTTTGAACGCTATTCTCGAACCTCTGTTTTGGATGCAGATGCTTTATGGTTGGGTATCAACTTACTAAGAAAAATATCCTACCCAGATAAAAATATATTATCCACTTATGAATTAAAGCTAAAAAGTAAATACCCTGACAGTGATGAAGCTAAAAATCTTTATCAGGGCAAACAGGAATATTAATGTCAGACAATACATCAGAGCAGCAAGATTTGAAGGATATTATTGCCTCTAAAGAAGAAGGCTTTGGTTATCATTTTAAATGCAAACGTGATGAAAAAAAATTAAGTATTGAGATTGTTTCTCAAGAACTACGTCTGGATAAGAAAATTATTATTGCTTTAGAAAACGAGGATTATACGCAACTACCTGCTTCAGCCTTTGTTTGTGGCTATATTCGTAATTATGCTAAGTTTCTCAATATCCAATCAGAGCCTTTGATTGAGTATTATAAAAATGATCAGCTTGATGACAATCTTGAGCCTAAGCTTAAGGTTAGAAAAGAAGAAGCAGGACAAAAATCATCAATATTCCCTGCTTTATTGAGACCATTTTTTCTTTCATTGTTTGTGCTAGTGCTTGCTCTTACTACTTGGCAGTATTGGCCTGAGATATCAGAGAAATTTTTTAATGCTAATAATATTCAACAAGAAGATATTATTGAACCCTACAACTCAGATCAAGAGACAGATGCTTCTGATGCTTTATTGCTACCTGAACCCAAAGTTATAAATGATGAAATAAGTACAAGTACTGCCGTACACAGTGATGAAGCGGATGTGGGTAATAATAGCTCACAAGAAGTTGATAGTACACCAGAGAATGCTACTGATTTAGATGATCTTTCTTCAAGTCAATCTCGCCTAGGACAATCTGTTAATTCGGAACCATCAGACGGGGCTATGCCAGAAACAATAGAAAATGCTACAACTCTATTATCAGAGGCCGATTCAAAAATGGCGCAAAGCCAACCACAAATAGAAAACTCTCAATTAGAAACAGAAGCAACGCCTGTACAATCTGTTGGAAATTCTTTGCAACAAACTGCTGGAGGCTCTTTGTTACAAGCTGAAGGCTCTTTGTTACAAGCTGAGGGCTCTTCACTACAAGCTGAGGGCTCTTCACAAGCCATAAACAGTTCCACAGGGACTATGACCAATGGAAATAATGCTGTACCTACGCTTGAAACAAAAGTGAATCAACTGCTTATTCAATTTTCTGGTGATTCTTGGGTGAGTATTAAAGATGCTGATAATACAATACTAGCCACTGGGTTAATGAAGTCAGGTAAAACACTTTTTCTTGATGGGAAATTACCCTATAAAGTCTTTTTAGGTGATGCCCGTATGGCAACGGTACGCATTAATGGCAAAGTATTTGACCATTCAAGCTACATAAATAAGAAAAATACTGCTCGATTTAAGGTAGAATAGGCGTTTTACTATTCCCTTGTTTATTTAAGGGAAAATAACCAGTTCTGCTAACCCACTTAACCTGTAATTTATGGAATAACATTGGCCAATAAAATTCAATCAATTCGAGGGATGAATGATATTCTTCCCGATGAAACCCCTGCATGGCAATTTTTAGAAGAAAAGTTGCGCCAATTAATGCATGGCTATGATTATGATGAAATCCGCTTTCCTATTGTCGAAAAAACTGCTTTGTTTAAGCGTTCTATTGGTGAAGTGACTGATATTGTTGAAAAAGAAATGTACACCTTTGATGACCGAAATGGTGACAGCCTAAGCTTAAGACCAGAAGGTACAGCCGCTTGCGTTCGGGCAGGAATACAAAATGGTATACTGGTCAATCAACAGCAAAGGTTATGGTATTTAGGACCGATGTTTCGCCATGAGCGACCACAAAAAGGGCGCTATCGACAGTTCCATCAGATGGGTGTGGAAGTTTATGGCCTAGGTGGGCCAGATATTGATGCCGAACTTATTTGTATGACGGCTCGTTTGTGGCAGTTGTTAGGCTTGTCAGATTCTGTGAGCTTACAAATTAATTCCTTAGGTGTGCCTGCTTCGAGGGACGTTTACCGTGATATTCTCTGCGATTATTTAGAAGTAAATAAAGAATTGCTTGACGAAGACAGTCTGCGCCGTTTGCAGAGTAATCCACTGAGAATTTTAGATAGCAAAAATCCGGCAATGCAAGAAATGATTGAACAGGCTCCTCGTCTAATGGATCATCTGGATGATGGATCCAAGCAACATTTTGCACAGCTTTGCGCTTATTTAGATAGTGTTGGTATTCGCTATGAGATTAATACCCGTCTGGTGCGTGGTTTAGACTACTATAGTAAGACAGTCTTTGAATGGGTAACTGATAAGCTGGGTGCACAAGGGACTATTTGTGCTGGTGGTCGTTATGATGGCTTAGTAAAACAACTCGGTGGGCGAGAAACTAAGGCGGTAGGTTTTGCTATGGGCTTGGAACGCTTAATCAGTTTACTTGATCAAGATGAATTACAAAAGCATACTAAGCACCCCCATGCAGTCATGTTAATGATGGGTGAGCGGGCGCAGAATGCAGGCTTTGCTTTAACAGAAAAAATCCGTGATAAGCTTGAAAATATTCGTATTCTTAATGTGTGTGGTGGCGGTAGTTTTAAAAGCCAAATGAAGCGAGCAGATAAAAGCCAGGCAGAAATTGCCCTGATTCTGGGTGATGATGAGTTAGATAATAATAAAATAACCGTCAAATATCTACGAGCAAATAAAGAGGATAACAAGCCTCAGCAAGAACAATTATCACAACAAGAATTACTTGATTTGCTAACTAAACTACAATAAATAAATATTATAGTTCCGTTCTATTGTTAACGACTCAATAAGTAGAACGTGGGCTATTTATTATTAAATAAACCTTAACTATCCACAAGCTCAGGAGTACAAATGGATACTTACGAAACAGAAGAACAACAAGTTGAAGCCATAAAAAAATGGTGGGCTGATAATTATAAAATGGTTATTGTCCTAAGTATCATTGGTTTAGGCAGTATTATTGGTGTGCAAAAGTACAAAGAACAGAAAATAGTGACTGCACAAACAGCATCATTGGAATACGATCATATTGTAAATTCAATTGCAGAGAACAAGGATGCCGTAATATCTCAGCAAGTAGATACGATGCTTAACAAGTATGAAACATTTCCTTATGCAGCCTTATCTGCCATGCTTGCAGCAAAGCAGATGATTAGCAATAAAAAGTTTTCTGAGGCAGAAGAAAAGTATCAATGGGTTATCAAACATTCCCAAGCAACTAATCTACAGCATATTGCTAGAATACGCTTGGCTACACTTATGTCGTTACAAGGAAAAAATGAGGCCGCGCTTAAGGTCTTAAATACCGATGAAGGTCAGTTTAAAGCCAGTTATTTAGAAGTAAAAGGTGATATTCTTGTCGCTTTAAAACGTCTTGATGATGCCCGATCAGCCTACGATCAGGCCTTGGATGCTTATGCGGTTATTGGTGCTAATGCTCAGATTTTAAGAGTTAAACGCAACGACTTAGGAAACTCGTAATGAAACACATTTTTGCCAATCGCTTATTTATCCTTTTACTCTTCATGACAACTCTGTCTTTACATGGTTGTGGTTGGACGGATAGTTTTTTTGGTGGTGAAGATAATACCTTGGCACCCACTGAACTGGACGATATTAGTGAAACAGTGCATATTCGCTCTTTGTGGAGTCGTGATGTGGGTATTGGTTTGGATGAAGCTTTTGTGACACTTCAGCCGGCGATTATCAGCAGTCATATCTATACTGTTGATCGTGAAGGACAAGTGAGTTCTTTAAGTATAAGTTCCGGTAATGTTAACTGGGAAGTTGAACTGGATATGACGATTACCGGTGGTATTGGTTTTGGTGATGGTATGCTGGTGGTGGGTAATAATCGTGGTGAAATTATTGTCTTAAATGATAATGATGGTTCGCTTAAATGGCAAAAAGAATTGAGCAGTGTCATTTTATCAGCTCCGATAATACAAGATGATATTCTTATTGTGCGGACAGGTGATGGTCGTATTTATGGCCTAAACGCTGATAATGGCAGTCAAACCTGGGTCTATGACCGAGGTGTTCCTGTATTGACTTTAAGGGGTAATAGTAGTCCTCTGGTGGCGGGTAAAGAGTTAGTTTTTACCGGCTTTGATAGTGGTAAAGTTGCTGCTGTCGGTGTTCAGCATGGTCGTCTTTTGTGGGAAGCGAATGCGACAGTACCAAGAGGTCGTTCTGATCTGGAACGCTTAGTTGATATTGATGGCAATATGCTATTAATTGGTCGAGTATTATATGTTGTCACCTATCAGGGGCGTATTGTTGCTATTGACGCATTGGAAGGTGATATTTTGTGGGCAGAAAAAATGTCTTCTTATGCGGGTATGTCTGCAGATGAACGGAATCTTTATATTACTGATTCTGACAGCAATGTGTGGGCTGTCGATCGAGTGTCTGGAAAACGCTTATGGAAACAAGATAAACTTGCGTACCGGATTTTAACTGCTCCTGTCTCTGTGGGTGACCATGTATTAGTGGGTGACTATGAAGGTTATGTACACATTCTTTCTAGTGATGGTGGTGAACTGATTGGACGTGAAAAGATTGATGGTAGTGGTTTTCATGTGCAACCGCAAGTAGATGGTGATACCGTCTTTATTTATGGTAATAGCGGTACCTTGCACGCATTACAGATTAATTAATAAGAAGAATTAACGAGATACTATGAAACCAGTTATTGCCCTCGTCGGTCGTCCTAATGTGGGCAAATCAACCCTTTTTAACCGCCTTACTAAAACACGTGATGCCCTAGTTGCCGATATGCCCGGTGTGACACGTGATCGTCAATATGGTGATGGTGTTGTGGGTGATCGCCCCTATATTGTTATTGATACGGGTGGTCTTAGTGGTGAGGATGAAGGCGTTGATACTCTGATGCAATCGCAGGTCTATTTGGCCATGCAAGAAGCCAATATTATCCTGTTTTTAGTCGATGGTCGTGGTGGTATTACCGGACATGATCAAAGCATTGCCCAACATGTGCGTCAATTAGGTAAGACCATTATTGTTTTGGTTAACAAAACCGAAGGTATGAATGATGATGTGGTTGAAGCTGAATTTTTTGCCTTGGGGCTAGGACAGCCTTATGCAGTTTCGGCATCTCATGGTGATGGCATCGTGTCGCTCATGGAAGACCTATTAGAAAAAATTCCCAGAGATGCAGATGAGCTTGATGAGGACATTGATCACTCTTATGAAGGCTCCTACAAAAAAAATGGTATTAAACTGGCTATTGTTGGTCGTCCAAATGTGGGCAAATCAACTCTGATAAATCGCTTGATGGGTGAAGAGCGAGTGGTTGCCTTTGATATGCCGGGTACCACAAGAGACAGCATTTTTATTCCCTTTGAGCGAGATGCTAAACGCTATACCTTTATTGATACCGCTGGTGTGAGGAGACGTAGTCGAGTAAAAGAGACCATTGAAAAGTTCTCTATTATTAAAGCGTTACAAGCGATTGAATCCGCCAATGTTGTGATTTTAATGTTGGATGCCCATGAAGGCCTAACGGATCAGGATTTGCATCTGCTTAGCTATGTGTTAGATACTGGACGGGCATTGATTATTGCCATTAATAAATGGGATGGTATGACTAAAGATGCTAGAGAATTTGTTAAAGAACAATTAGAACGCCGCCTGCCTTTTTTAGATTATGCTAAATACCATTACATTTCAGCCTTACATGGCAGTGGTGTTGGCTTACTTTATGACTCGGTTGATAAAGCCTATGATTCAGCAATGAAAAGGCATCAGCCAGCCACATTGAGTCGTTTACTTGAAAATGCGGTACAAATGCATCAGCCCCCTTTGGCTCGTGGTCGTCGCATTAAATTACGCTATGCGCATCAGGGAGGGCAAAATCCACCTCTTATTGTTATTCATGGTAGTCAGACCGATCATATTCCTGAATCATATAAGCGTTATTTAATGAATTCATTCCGTAAATGGTTGAAGTTAGAAGCAACGCCCATACGGCTGGAATTTAAAAATAGCTCCAACCCTTATCGTGGTACAAAAAGAAATAATGACAAGAGCAAACAATTGATGCAAAAGAGACATCGTCAAACCAAAAATATGGCTAAGAAATATGCAGGGAAAAAAAATAAGAGAACCAATCGTTAATTTTTTATGTCCGCATGGTCATAAATGTTGTGATTTGTGCAGAGGCCTTTCTTAGATTTAGACTTAATAATCGTGAAATTCCTTTTAAAATTTTAATACCTACTTGAGGGTGCTTAGACAATAGGGTATTAAAATCATCTCGTTTTAGAATTAAAATAGTAGATGTTTGGCAAGCCCTAACCGTAGCAGAGCGAGTCAAACCATCAATGAGTGCCATTTCCCCTAGTGAATCCCCAGTAGAGATAGTAGAAATAATGACTTCTTTGCCATCGAGTGTTTTAATTATTTCTAATTTTCCAGCAGCGACAAAGCTTAAAAAGCTTCCGTGTTGACCTTCTTTACAGACTAAGCCCCCCATTGAGAGTTCTTTTGGGAAAAGAAATTGAGAGAGCACTTGAGTATCTTCAGCAGTTAACTCATTAAAAATAGGCACTTTAGAAATAAGGTATTCAAGCTCTTTATCGATATTCATTGATTATCCTGTATTAGTATTAATGTGTGTACAATATAGAACACATTACTATAATAAAAGAGATATAAAATTTAGCAAGCTATGTTGTTCTATAAAAAGAATAAACTAAGAACTTTATCCAACTTTTGAGATTAGGATTTATTCTACTTGAAGATGCAGACTTCGTTATTTAGGATAATAACCCTTTTTGGCCAGATTTTTTATTATGTGAACATCTCAATGTCTTTCCATCTATTGCTATGCATTCATCTTCAGTGACTTCTGCAACGTAAGCGATCAACCAGCGTCCAGAGAGATATATACCCATTATACTTGAAGATGCAGTCTTCGTTATTTTAACTAAAAGCCTCAATCATGTAGTACTTATACACTCAATCGGCTCTTAGTCAAAATGCC
>Ga0256831_1001463_pt1 | contig 12454 bp, 10 predicted proteins | sample 132544metaG_FD_189087 | JGI IMG/M metagenome (GOLD analysis project Ga0256831, IMG submission 189087) | Hydrothermal vent microbial communities from Lau Basin, Pacific Ocean - 132-544 | ecosystem: Environmental > Aquatic > Marine > Hydrothermal vents | place: Pacific Ocean: Lau Basin | collected... | reverse complement strand
GTATTAATACTATGCAATATGAATACTTTGTAATAAAAAAAGGTAGTCTTCTTTCAAAGACTACCTTTACTAAAAAGCTAGATACTATTTCGTACCTAATGCATCTAAAGCATAAGCTTTACCAAGTGCATATGCTTTTTTGTTTGCTTCATGTACTTTAGCAGGTACTTTTGAAAGCATTGTTTCAATCAATGACTCTTCAGGAAGTACACCTGTCATAGTATTTGTAATAGCAAGAGCAACAACAGATTGAGTAATTACATTACCAACCTCTTCTTTTGCAATAGTAATAATAGGAATTTCAATAATATCCCATTTTTGTCTGTCTTCATCTGTTGGGTGTACAAGATTAGGATCAACAACAATCTTATTTCCAGGTCTTACACCATTTTTAAATTGGTGATAAGAAACATCTGCAACAGAGAGCATAAAATCAATTTCACCCTCATTTGCATATGGATAACGAATCTCTTCGTCATCAAGAGTGATATCAACAACTGTTGCACCACCACGAACTTGAGAAGTATAAGTAGCAGTCTTTAAACCATAACCACCATTTTTTATTTTACAAGCAGCCATAATCTCGCCGGCAAGTAAAACACCTTGCCCACCGACACCAGTAAATCTTAAAGTATGTCTCATCTATAGCTCCTTATATTTTTTTCTCAAAGTCATCTTGAGTAATTTTAGCACGTTGTCCTTGTGCAGCTTTTTGAATTTCTGCATACATATCACAGTACTCTTCTTGTTCAACTTCTCTTAACACACCTGTTGGTAAAATATTTTCTTTTTCAATAGGATCTTCAAGAGCTTCCCATTTTTTGAGAGGTAGTGTAATATTGTCAATCCATTCTAGATTTTCCATTGCACTAGCCATTTTATTTTTACGTCCAAGGTTAATATGACAATTTGAAAGAACTTCAATAAAACTAAAACCTTTATGAGAGAATGCTTTAACAAGAATTTTCTCTAGTTTTTTAGGATCAGTCATAGACTCACGAGCAACAAAAGATGCTCCAGAACCAATTGCTAAATTTGAAGCATTGAAAGTTGGGTCAATATTACCATTCTTTTGAGAAACAGTCCACATACCACGAGGAGTAGTTGGAGATGTTTGTGAATTTGTAAGACCATAAATAAAGTTATTGATTAAAATGAAATTTAAATCAATATTTCTTCTACAACCATGAATAGTATGGTTACCACCAATTGCAAGTCCATCACCGTCACCTGCAACAACAATTACATTTGCATGCGGTTTTGCAAGTTTGATACCCGTAGCATACGCAACAGTACGACCGTGAGTTGTGTGAACAGTATTACAATCAATATATGAAGAAAAACGTCCTGAACAACCAATACCAGACACGATACAAACTTCATTCATATCCCATCCCATCTTTTCAATAGCACGAATAGTAGCTTTTAGGATAACTCCATCACCACAACCCCAACACCATAGTGTTGGCATCTTGTTTACACGTAAATATTTATCATAATTAAATGCCATTAAATCATCTCCTTAACTTTTGCTACCATTTCAGCAGGTGCGATTGGACGACCATTCGCTTTGAGTAGTGTAGTAAAATCATTGCGTTTAATAACGCGTTCAATCTCTTTTGAGTACTGACCCATATTAAGCTCAGTAACCATAATTCTGTTTTCAAATTGTTTTCCAAGTTCTTCCAGTCTTTTGATTGGACTTGGCCACAACATAATTGGTCTAAATAGACCTGCTTTGATACCTTCTGAACGAAGTTTTTTAACAGCCTCATAAGCACCAAGTGCAATTGAACCATAAGCGATGATACAAATATCTGCATCTTCTAAATCTACTTCTTCATAATCTGGAAGATCATCAAGACCACCATTTTCTAAGTGAACAGTGTTGATTTTACCAACTAAACGCTCAATGTTAAATTCACATTGTTCAGCATCTTCTGTTGGGAAACCTTCATCACCATGGTGAAGACCAGTAATATGGTATTTATACCCTTCAAACATTGGATTAAGTACAGCCGGTTTGTTCATTGGAACTTTATATGGCTTATACTCAGATGGATCACCATGAAATTTTTCACGATCTACAATAGCAGCTTCAATCTCTTCTATATCAGGAAGATCAGCTTTACCATGCATATGACCAATTGTTTCATCTAAAAGCATAAAGACAGGAGTCATGTATTTTTCAGCCAAGTTAAATGCACGCACAGTTTGCGTATAACATTCACTTAAAGAACCTGCACATAAAGTGATAGATGCATAGTCACCGTGTGTCGGGTACTGTGCTTGACCGATATCAGCTTGAGAAACACGAGTTGGAAGACCAGTTGATGGACCACCACGCATAACGTTGATAATTACAAGTGGAATTTCTGCAATAAATGCAAGACCAATTTGCTCAGCTTTAAGTGAGATACCAGGACCTGAAGTCGCAGTAAACGACTTAACACCAGCCATAGAAGCACCCAATGCAGCAGAAATACCAGCGATTTCATCTTCCATTTGTATTGCAGTTCCACCAACTTTTGGTAACATATCTGAAGAGACATGCATTACTTCCGATGATGGAGTAATTGGATATCCACCAAAAAATCTCGCTCCTGCCTCTACTGCTGCTTTTGCAGCAAGTTCATTACCAGTCGAAATTACTTCTCTTGCCATTATTTAGCTCCTTTGTGTTTTACAGACATATAATTGTTTGCAACAATCTCTGCTTGTCTTTTCTTTGCTTCATCTGTTAATTTAGCGAAGCTTTTTCCTGCAGCTTTTAACTCTTTTCTGTCTGCTACATAAATAGCAAAGTCAGGACAAGTTAATTCACATTCATTACAACCGATACAGTCATCAGGAAAATCAATTGATATCATTGCTCCAAGTGTTGAAGTTGGCTCATACACCATACCAAGTACACCCGATGGACATACAGAAACACAAATGTCACAAGCTTTACAGTTATTAGTATTTACCCATACTGGTTGGTTTCCTGGGTTTTCAGTTTTAAAAGTTCCCATTTATTCTCCTAATTTTAAAGTGAAGCTTAAAGCCACACATTACTCTTATATTCTAAAAGAGTATCTAAGTTATTATAAAATTACTCTAAAGTTGTGCTACTATCGCCCTGCACTACTACATTTTGTAACATACAAGGCTCACACAAAATTAAAATTACTTATTCGCTAACACTTCTGCTACAGCTTTTCCAATTTCTGCTGGAGAAACAACAACTTTAACACCTGCTGCTTCTAATGCTTCCATTTTCTCTTTTGCAGTTCCCGCAGTACCAGAGATAATAGCACCAGCGTGACCCATACGTTTCCCTTTTGGTGCAGTTTGACCTGCGATGAATGCAACAACCGGTTTAGTGATCTGTTCTTTAATGAGTTTAGCTGCTTGAATTTCAAGGTCACCACCAATCTCACCAATCATAACGATTGCTTCAGTTTCAGGATCAGCTTCGAACATTGGAAGGAGTTGTTTGTATGAAAGGCCAATTATTGGGTCTCCACCAATACCAACTGCAGTAGTTATACCAAAACCTTCTTTTACAACTTGGTTCGCACCTTCATAAGTAAGTGTACCAGACTTAGAGATAAGTCCAACATTTCCTTTTTTGAAGATCATACCAGGCATGATTCCTATTTTACACTCATCAGCTGTGATGATACCAGGACAGTTTGGCCCTATTGTTTTCATATTATGTTTTGTTGCATATTGCTTTGCAAACATCATATCTTTTACCGGTGCACCTTCTGTAATAATTACAGCAAGTTCAATTCCTGCATCAGCAGCTTCCATAACAGCATCTGCAACAAACGCAGGTGGAACAAAAATCATAGAAACTGTAGCACCTGTTGTATCTACTGCATCTTTTACAGTGTTAAAAACAGGTTTTCCAAGGTGCTCTTGACCACCTTTATTCGGTGTGACACCACCAACAATATTTGTACCATAGTCAATACACTGCTCAGCATGAAAAGAACCCTCTTTCCCTGTAAAACCTTGAACAATAACCTTTGTATCTTTATTTACTAAAATAGACATATCTTATAACTCTCCTTTTGCTGCTGCAACTGCTTTTGCTGCACCATCAGCTAAATCTGTTGCTGGAATGACATTTGCAATGTTTGCGTTTTTAAGAATTTCTGCTGCCTCTGGTGCATTTGTACCATCAAGACGAACAATAACAGGAACATGAACATCTACAAGTTTAGTAGCCTCAAGAATTCCGTTTGCAATACGGTCACATCTTACGATTCCACCGAAAATATTTACAAAAATTGCTTTAACATTTGGATTTTTAAGAATGATCTCAAAACCTTTTGCAACTGTTTCAGCATTTGCACTACCACCAACATCAAGGAAGTTCGCAGGTGTACCACCCATATAGTTAATTGTATCCATAGTTCCCATCGCAAGACCAGCACCATTTACCATACAACCAATCTCACCATCAAGTGCGATATATGAAAGACCATACTGTGAAGCTTCTCTCTCATCAGGATCTTCCTCAGAGATGTCTCTCATCTCTTCGATCTCTGGGTGACGTCCAAGTGCAGAGTCATCAAATCCCATTTTTCCATCAAGTGCTAAAAAGTCTCCAGAACCAGTTTTGATAAGAGGATTGATCTCAATCATCTCTGCATCTTTGTCCATATAAACTTTGAAAAGTTTTGATGCAAAATCAATCATTTTTCTTTGTTCGTTTTTATCAGTAATTCCAAGTCCGAAAACTAATTCACGGCCATGGAATCCTTGAAAACCAATTGAAGGATCAACAGTTACTTTAATGATTTTCTCTGGTGTTTTTTCAGCAACAGTTTCAATATCCATACCACCTTCGGTAGAAGCCATAATAATAGGCATCTCAGCAGCACGGTCAAGAACTACAGAAAGATAAAGTTCATCTTTAATATCTGCACCCTCTTCTATGTAAACTTTTTGAACAAGTTTCCCTTCTGGTCCTGTTTGATGTGTTACAAGTGTCATTCCAAGAATTTCACTTGCGAGTTCTTTCACCTCTTCAATTGACTTAGCGAGTTTAACACCACCGCCAAGACCACGACCACCAGCGTGGATTTGAGCTTTAACAACCCAAATATTTCCACCTAATTCATGTGCAGCTTTTACTGCTTCATCAGGTGTATTTGCTATTATACCTCTTGGTGTAGGTACACCATACTGAGCAAAAATCTGTTTTGCTTGATATTCATGTATATTCATCTATTCTCCTTGTTTTAAGTTGGGTTGTAACTACGCCTTAGGCGCAATCATATCTTCTGGTTTTACATACTCATCAAATTGCTCTGCAGTTAAAAGACCAAGCTCAATTGCAGTCTCTTTCAAAGTAGAGTTGTTCGCATGTGCTGTTTTTGCAATTTTTGCAGCATTTTCATACCCAATATATGGGTTAAGTGCAGTAACAAGCATCAATGAGTTTTTCAAGTAGTAATCAATTTTATCTTCAACCGGTTTAATACCTACAGCTGCATTATCATTAAATGAAACGATAGAATCACTTAAAAGTCTCACAGATTGTAAGAAATTGTATGCAATGACAGGTTTGAAAACATTAAGTTCAAAGTTTCCTTGAGAAGCTGCAAAACCAATCGTTGCATCATTTCCCATTACTTGACATGCCACCATAGTCACGGCTTCACTTTGTGTAGGATTTACTTTTCCTGGCATAATAGAGCTTCCCGGCTCATTTGCAGGAATTTCTATCTCACCAATTCCACAACGTGGACCAGATGCCAACCATCTTACATCATTTGCGATCTTCATCATATCAGCTGCAAGTGCTTTTAGGGCACCATGAGCGAAAACAAGAGCATCATGTGACGTGAGCGCATGGAACTTATTTGGAGCAGTGATAAAATCATGACCTGTAAGTTCACTAAGTTTTTTTGCCACTCTTTCGCCAAGTTCTGGATGTGCGTTAAGCCCAGTACCTACTGCAGTTCCACCGAGTGCAAGTTCACGTACTGCTTCAAGTGAATCTTTTGCCATCTTTTCAGATTTGTTCAACATTTCAACCCAGCCACTTATCTCTTGACCAAGTGTTAAAGGTGTAGCATCTTGTAAATGTGTACGCCCTATTTTTACAATATGACTGAACTCTTCACTTTTTGCCTGTAGTGTAGCTTTTAGTTTTTCAATTGCAGGAAGAAGTTGCTCTTCTACAGCAATAACAGCCGCAACATGGAGTGCAGTCGGATACGTGTCATTTGAAGATTGTGACTTGTTTACATCATCATTTGGATGAACTAGTTTCTCTTTTTTAAAATCTCCACCGAGAATTTCAGTAGCACGATTTGCCAGCACTTCATTATTGTTCATATTTGATTGTGTACCTGAACCTGTTTGCCAAACTACAAGCGGATAGTTACCGTCGAGTTTACCAGCAAGCATATCATCAGCAGCTTGAGCAATAGCATCCGCTTTTTTCGCATCAAGTTTGCCAAGGTCTTTGTTTACAAGTGCAACAGCTTTTTTAAGGTAAGAGAATGCTCTTGTGATCTCATACGGCATCTTCTCTTCACCAATTTTGAAGTTTTGAATACTACGCTGCGTTTGAGCTCCCCAATACGCATCAACAGGAACTTCAATCTCTCCCATAGTATCTTTTTCAATACGAGTTTGCATCTATCTATTCTCCTTCAAAAAAATTATTTGTTTTTAATGTATCTATTAAAGTTTCAACAGAGCTGCAAGATTGTGCGAACATTTTTGTCTCTTTCTCATCCAAAGTTACTTCAATAATTTTTTCAGCACCTTTTGCACCAAGCATTACAGGAACACCCGAAACAACATCACTGTATCCGTACTCACCTTCAAGGCACACAGCACATGGATGGATCTGTTTTGTATCTTTTAAAATAGCATCTACCATAATAGCTGCTGATTTTGCAGGAGCATAGTATGCAGAACCAGTTTTTAAATAACCAACGATCTCTGCTCCACCATGACGCGTACGATCAACGATCTCATCAATCTCATTTTGTGTAAGCACATCACTCAAAGGTACACCTGCAACTGTTGAATATCTTGGAAGTGGAACCATATCATCACCGTGACCACCCATTACTGAAGCACGAATCTGTCCTCCACCGTATCCAAGTTTTTCTTGTATAAATGCAGCCATACGCGAGCTATCTAATATACCAGCCATTCCAATGACTCTGCTTCTCTCAAAACCACTCTCTTTGAGTGCTACATATGTCATAGCATCTAAAGGGTTTGAGACCATTATAATGATTGCTTGCGGAGAGTACTTTGCAACACCCTGCACTACTTCTTTTGTAATTTTTGCATTAATCATCAAAAGATCATCACGACTCATACCTGGAAGTCTTGGACTTCCTGCAGTAATAACAACAACGTCACAGTCAACTAAATCTGACATATCTTCAGCAACAGAAACAACAGTATGACTTCGTACAGCAGATGCTGCTTGAGACATATCTAGTGCCTTTCCTTTTGCTACGTCAATTTTATTGTCACGAAGGATGATCTCATGACAAGATCCCTGCATTGCAAGAGAATATGCTACTGTTGCACCAACATTACCAGCTCCTACAATACCGACTCTTTTTCCTTGACTCATTTATGCTCCTTAATATTAATTACTATGGCATTAATCACGATACACTTAAACAATATGTGCGAACACACAGCATTTAAGTATATGTAATACCATAAAATAGATGAAGTACATTCATCTTTTATATAAAACTAAAAAAGTTTCATATAAAAAATGAACTCTCTATGCCCAAAGGCATAGAAAAGCAACACAAATAGACTATATAGCGTCAATAATTGTGTTTAATGTTGCCGAAGGACGCATAGCAACTTCAGCTTTTTTATCATCTGGGTGAAAATAACCACCGATATCTTGAGCTTTACCTTCCGCAGCTAAAAGCTCAGAAAGAATTGTCTCTTCATTTTTAACAAGTGCTTCTGCAACCGGAGTGAATTTTTCAGCAAGTGCAGTATCAGCAGTTTGTGTACTTAATGCTTCTGCCCAGTAACGAGCCACCCAGTAGTGAGATGCTTTATTGTCAGGTTCACCACATTTTCTTGAAGGTGCTTTATCGTTATCTAAGTACCCTTCATTCGCTTTGTCAAGACCTTCAGTCAAAGCACCGATTTTACTGTCTTCACTTTTTTGATACATCATTCTAAGTGATTCAGCAAGTGCTAAGAATTCACCGAGTGAATCCCAACGTAAGTGACCACACTCCAAGAATTGGTCAACATGTTTAGGAGCAGATCCACCAGCACCAGTTTCAAAAAGACCACCGCCAGCTAATAATGGAACAATTGAAAGCATTTTTGCAGATGTTCCAAGCTCTAAGATTGGGTACATATCAGTTAAGTGGTCACGAAGAACATTACCAGTAACAGAAATTGTATCTTTTCCAGCTCTTACTCTTTCATTTGTATATCTTGTAGCAGATGCAACGTCCATGATTTTAATATCAAGTCCAGTTGTATCGTGATCTTTCAAGTATGTATTTACTTTTTTAATCATCTCTGCATCGTGTGCACGCTCTTCATCAAGCCAGAATACCGCAGGATTACCAGTTAGTTTTGCACGCTCAACCGCTAAACGAACCCAGTCTTTAATTGGAATATCTTTTGCACGAGACATTCTCCAGATATCACCTTTTTCACATTCAAAGCTCATAAGTACAGTACCATCTTCAGCAGTTACCGTAACAGTTCCAGACTCTTCTAGTTCAAATGTAGTTGGGTGAGACCCATACTCTTCAGCTTTTTGTGCCATAAGACCAACGTTTGCTACATTACCCATAGTTGTTACATCAAATTGTCCGTTTTTCACACAATCAGCTACCATTTCTTCATGGAACATTCCATATGTGCTATCAGGAATAACAGCAACACATTCAACTGCATCACCCTTACGATTCCATTGCTTTCCACCTTCACGTACAACAACAGGCATAGAAGCATCAATAATAACATCATTTGGTGCATTAAAGTTTGTTGTTCCTTTATCAGAATCAACCATTGCAATCTCTGGGTTATCAGAATCAACTACTGCTTGGAATGCTGCTTTAATTTCAGCTTCTTTTGGATGACCGGCGATTTTTTTCTCTAAATCACTCATACCAAGATTAGAGTTTACATTTAACTCTGCAAATACATCAGCATACTTAGTGAATACATCTTTGAAGAATACTTCAAAAGCATGACCGAACATAATTGGGTCAGAGATCTTCATCATTGTTGCTTTAAGGTGAATAGACCATAAAACACCGTTTGCTTTTGCATCATCAATAGTTTTTTGAATAAATGCACGAAGTGCTTTTGCTGACATAAAAGTACCGTCTAAAATCTCTTTATCAAGAGCGTCGATAGTTTTTAATTCTTTACCATTTAAAGCAATAGTAACTTTTTGTGCTTTGTCCATAGTAACAGATTTTTCATTACCATAAAAGTCACCATTTCCAGCCATATGTGCTACATATGCTTTTGAATTTTCTGAAAAAGGTTTTAATCTATGTGGATGCTTTTGTGCATATTTTTTTACTGCATGAGCTGCACGTCTGTCTGAATTACCTTCACGAAGAACAGGGTTAACTGCAGAACCTAAACATGTACTATATTTTGCCTGAATAGCCTCTTCTTCAGCATTTGCTGGATTTTCAGGATAATTAGGAATATCGTATCCTTGAGATTGAAGCTCTGCGATACAATCTTTAAGTTGTCCAACTGAAGCTGAAATATTTGGAAGCTTAATAATGTTAGCTTCTGGTTTTAAAACCAATTCACCTAACTTAGAAAGTTCATCTTCCGCTAAACCCATCGCAGCTAAAACTCTACCTGCCAATGAAATATCTGAAGTAACAACTTCAACACCCGCTTCTTTAGTAAAAGCATTTACGATTGGTAACAACGAATATGTTGCTAAAGCCGGAGCTTCATCAATTTTTGACCATACAATTTTTGACATCTTATATCCTCACGGTAATATTTTACATCCATCAATCTTACAATCCATGAATTTTATAAACTCAATAATAACACTAAGATATATAATTTAGGCAAAGCCGACTAAAAGATTTTAATATATTTAAAATATGTTTCATTTAGTAGCATGCCTTATATTGGCTAAATGTGTAGAATAGTTACATGTAAACTTATGTGTTCCAGATTTTGATTTTACAAAATACAAATAGTCTGTTTTAGCGGGGAATATAGCGGCTCTGATGGCCTCGACACTTACAGTACAAACAGGAATTTTTGGTACGCCTTTATGTTTATATGTGTTATATATACTCATATCATTTCTAATTCTGTATGGCGTAACCTTTTTATGTGAGAACTTTCCATAGTTCAGTGTGCCATCCATCTGTAATTTCATCCCTTTTTTGAGTCTGTTGTAAATAACTGAGCTCACAAGAGGCATCTCTTTTGTATTTGCAGACTCTTTTTGAATAATCGAAGCAACTGCTACATAATGAAACCATTTCTTCTCATTGTATAGTCCGAAGATCTTTTCACTAAGCTCTTTTGTTCTACGCATTGAGAGATGTAAAAGAAGTTTGACAAGTGTATGCTCATCCATCCCAATAGGAATTTGATACGTCTCAGGTACGAATACCCCCTCAGGATAAGGAGCCTGTTTTTTATACTCTGCTAAAAGTTTTGCTGCGTTTAAATGAAGTTGCTTTGCTAGATCATTTAAAAAGACATAAGTTGTCTCACCCGGAATAAGTGTTACTTTTTGTAGTGCTGCTTTTGAAGTAGTAAGTTTGTATAAAAAGTCTGCTTTTGTATTGAGGGGTGTTTTGAGATCTATCCACCCATTTTGCGGTGAACCTATAAGACGTAAAAGATATGAATCTAATTTACTAACATCGTAGTTATTATGCTGCAGTTGTGTTATAATTTGATTTATGGATCCCTTGGGAATGTAGAGTATTTTCGGGGTATGAATTGGCTTGTTTAGGTAGTACATGAGAGATAAAATTATAATCAGCACTATTTCAAAAATATACCTTGCGATTGTGAGCTTTTTCTCTTTCATAATTCTCTTTTGTGTTTTTACTTTTTTTGTTCTTCAAAATGGATTATATCTTGATAATCTACATATATCAAATCTTTCTCTCAATAAAATTTATATTAGACTCGATAATAAACTGCACTTTATGATTGAGGAGTTAAAAATCACTCCCTCGAAAAAGTCCCAAACAAACATCACGCTTCAAGAACTTGATGACTACCTCAAGATCGTTCCAAAGCTCAAACCTTTTATAAGTACTTTTATCATCAGTAAAATAGAGATACCTCAGGGAACAGCTTCTATGCAATATTCGCTCAAAAAAGGTGGAAAATTCTCATTTAATTATAAAAATGATCTAAGCGCAAGTGCTGCGTTTAGAATTGGAAATAATAACTATATTATAGATATCAAATCACTTCATGACAAAAAATTTAAAAGTAATATCAGAGGTACAGTAGTCATAGATACCTCAAAAGTCAAACTCTATGCTCAGCTAAACGCAGTAATTAACAACGATGCAAATATAACGCTCTTTGCACTTGCCGATAGTCAAAAATTACTCTTTAATGCCACCGCAACTGATGAAATTCATAATGTGAAGAGCATTTTAAATATGATTCCATTTAATGGAAGTGTAAAATACTGGGCAAATGATGCAATAGAGGCAAAAAGTCTACAACTCTATGCGATGCACGGTACTATTGACTTTAATGATCTTCAAAACAGTTACAAACATATCTATGTAAACGCAGCAGTCCATGAACTGCACTATAAGTACAATCCAAAACTTGCGCCTATCGATTCAAAAAGAACACTCCTTGAGTTTAAAGACGGAACGCTTTATATAAAACCTCTGCAAGCGTATACGTATAATACCTATCTTAAAACAAGTTGGCTCAAAATAGACTTTACAAAAAAGCATGAGCGCCTTGATCTGTATTTAAAACTTGACGGACAGGTCAATGATGATATTCTCTACCTTCTCTCTGTTTATAAAATAAAACTCCCTTTTAAACAAAACAGTGGAGTAGTCAAAAGTGATTTGCACTTGAGTATAGATCTTCGTACAATAAAAACAGATGTAGTTGGAGATTTTTGGGTAAAAAGAGCAAATATGGACTACCTTGGACTCAATTTAAACATTTTCAATACACATATACATCTGCGTAACAGTGATGTGGTCATAGACAAGATGCGTGCAAAATACAAAAACATACTTGATACAAATGTCAGCATGCACTATAATGTAAAAAAATCGCTTGGCAACCTTCAGTTTTATGCAAACAGTGTCACCTTTAAAGGATTAAAACTCGATACAACATCTCACAAATTTCATGTTATCTACCACCTTTCAAAAGAGAAAAAACTTCTAAGGATAGAAAGCTCACAATGGCTTTATAAAAATCATAAACTACACCTCGA
>Ga0256831_1001462_pt1 | contig 12460 bp, 18 predicted proteins | sample 132544metaG_FD_189087 | JGI IMG/M metagenome (GOLD analysis project Ga0256831, IMG submission 189087) | Hydrothermal vent microbial communities from Lau Basin, Pacific Ocean - 132-544 | ecosystem: Environmental > Aquatic > Marine > Hydrothermal vents | place: Pacific Ocean: Lau Basin | collected... | reverse complement strand
TAAGCTTGTACTTATATCCTCGAGTAACACCTTTAATCAAGTTCTCGATATGAGAAGCTATTGTTCCTACTAATGCCTTCTTTTTCCTATTTGCAAAGAACGTCTCAACAATAACCTTGCTATCCTTTTTAGATATTTTCACTCCTTTTGCATGTGAGAAGTCTCTTTCAAGCCTACCCTTGGGCCCTTCTACAACTACTCGTAATCCGTCTATTGTGATATTTACATTTTCTGGAATCTCCACTTCCTCGACTACATGAACTTCCTTAACCATACTGGTCACCTCCCCTAGTAGACGAAGGCTAGCAGTACACCACCTGTTTTTTTCTCAATAGCTTCTTTATGGGACATTACACCATAGGGTGTTGATAATATGAGAAGGCCAATGTTATATGCTGGCAGGTATTCGCGGAGCCAGTGGGGCATCTTCTCTAGATCCCTGTATTTAACAGGGAACCTCGGCTTGATCACACCGACCTTGTTGATTCTCCCTAGTAGCTGTACCTTTATCTTGCCCCATCTACCATCATCAATGTACTCGAATTCGCCGATGTATCCTCCTCTCTGCATAACCTTCAATACATTAATTATTAGTTTTGATGCAGGCCAGATCAGTACTTCGGACTTAGCCCTCATTTCGGCGTTCTGGATAGCAGCTAAAGCATTAGCGAGCGTGTCGAGCATGACCATTGTTCTCACCCTCAGCTATACTTCTTAAATCCTAGAGCAGGAGCTATTTCGCGGAAACACTGTCTGCAGAGATATAAGCCGTAGGCCTGTATTACGGCATCTCGGGTACCGCATCTCTGGCACTTCCTTGATCCCTTTCCATACTTGTGGATTTTCGGCGCTCTATACTTGCCCATCCTAATCACCTAATCAGGCTTAAATTATTTCAACACCAAACTCCTTATTAAGATAAAGCATTGCTTCTTCACGAGATACACGGTGCCTTCTAGGTATGTGTTTCTTCCTACATCTCTTTCTTCTAAGGATCCGGTAGCCGGGTCTCTCGAGAGTTATGGCTACGTCCATACCGAAGACTCCTATCTCAGGATCATATTTCACGCCAGGAATGGTTATGTGCTCCGTTATCCCGAAGCTTACATTACCGTGGTCATCGAAGCTGGAAGCCTTGATCTTGTATCCTATGGCTTCGAATGCTTTTCGGAGGAATGCCACTGCTTTCTCGCCCCTAAGGGTGACTTTGGCAGCTATGTTTTCTCCCTTACGTATGCCGAAATCCTTGATTGTCCTCCTTGCCTTGCGAGGCACTGGTTTCTGTCCTGTAATTTCCTCTAGAACCTTCATCGCCTTTCCTAGTCTCTCTGTAGCTGCTCCTACGGATATGTTTACGGTAACCTTGGCTATTCTGGGCCTTATCATAGGATTACTGTTCCATCTCTCTAGGATCTCGTCTATGTTTGGCACGTAGTCTGTTATCGCCATTACCATACACCCTCAGGTAGGCTGATCAATGGTTCTTCTTTACCAATTGGGAATATGTATGACAGACTTGTCTGGAATTTGTTTCCATGCTTGTCTTCAAGCGTAACGATGCTTCTATGTCTCCTGACACCTTTTCTTATCTCAACGACTCTACCCACTCTTCCAACGTTTCTACCACCGCTAATGATCGCTATTACTCCTTCCTCAAGAGGAATGTATCCCATTATCTCCTGCTTGGGTATTCCTAGCTTGAGCGCGCCTAGGGTAGAATAGATGTCTTCGACGGGATTAGTGGGATCACTTACTCTGATCAGAACGTTCCTGCCATCATGTAGGTTTAACTGTATATGTCCGCCCTTAACCGTGGTCTTATTCTCTATTCTGCATAGTTTAAACGTTGCCTCTTCCTTCTCTATCTTGTGTAGACCCAGGACTTTGACCGGTACTGGTATGACCCTGTAGTATTCCTGTGTGTCAGCTATCTCGATGACATCCATTATACCTACTGGGAACTTGTAGTTCTTCCTAATCTTACCATCAACCCTGAAGTGTCCTTCAGCAATCAGTTTCCTAGCTTCACGCGCTGTTTTGGCGTATTTGAATATGTCTCTGACAATTATAAGTAATGGTAGTGAGAAATCTATTGGGTGCGGTCCTGGTGAAGGCTTTACGGCCCACTTATACTCCTTCCTTAATATGGGCCAAAATCTAGGTGCTGCTAAAGCCTTTAAATGTCTTTTTCCACCCATTCTAGCCATTACTTCTCACCTTCTTTTTCTTTTGATTGTTCGGCTGATGTTTCTTCAACTTCTACTTGCTCTTTTAAAGACTTCTTTCGCTCGATTATCTCTTTTCTCCATTTATCACTTAGATCGAGTTTAATGATCATTACTTTACTGGGATGTATTGGGTAGTAAACTGGTGTTTGATCAGCCTTTTTCATTTGAACCCCTTCAACATATATTCTGATCTCCCTCAGATCAACTCGGACTACTTTGCCTTCATGGCCTTTCCAGTTACCACGCATTATCCTTACCACATCGCCCTTCCTTACCGGGAGCCTCCTTATACCATATTTTTCTCTTAGCTCGTGGCTAAGAGGTGCAGTCATTAGTTTGCGACGAATATGAAGCGGTGCATTGTAAAGTGCTTTCCTCTGCTTACTCGGTTTTGCGGAAGATGTGAGCACCATATTTTTTCACCTCTAGATGATCATAGTCGCAATATTTGCTATCTGAGGCCACCTCTCCGCCGCCTCTCGCGCAATGGGGCCTCTTATCTCGCTGCCCTTAGGAGAGCCTTCAGGCGTCACTATGACTACAGCATTATCCTCGAAGGCTACCCATGTACCGTCAGGTCTTCTGAAGGGTCTTCTCTGGCGCACAATTATAGCCTTAACTACCTGCTTACGCATCTCGGGCACGCCCTTCTTAACAGTGACAACAACTAGGTCTCCAACTCCCGCTGGTGGGATTCTCCTGAGCCTGCCCTTATAGCCCGGTACCCCGATGATCTTTACCTCTTTGGCTCCACTGTTGTCCGCCACCTTAACGTAGGAGCCTACCTGTAGCCCAGTATTGATCCTTCTACGCGACTTGACCGGCCTGCCTTTTCTTCCCTTCGGCATTACTTACCACCTGCCCTCTTAACTACTCCTAGAACAACGAAGGAAACAGTTTTGGCTAGAGGTCTTGTCTCTCCAACGATAACTTCGTCTCCCTCCTTCGCGTTGATGCAGGGAGGATTGTGTGCATGTATCAGTGTGTGTCTTTTCTCGTATCGCTTGTATTTCTTAACATAATGATAGTAATCGTGTCTTACCACAACTGTTTTCTGCATCTTGGCGCTAACAACTACTCCCCTGAATATCATGCCACGAACCTTAATATGTCCATGCCATGGGCATTTCGGGTCATCGCATTCATTCTCGGGAGGCTCTATGCCTGGTATACCGATATTTCTTGCCTTAGTCACTCTTCTTCCCCACCTACTTAATCATATTCTTTAACCTATCTTCCGGTCTAGCTAAAATCTGAGACCCCCTAATTATTACTTTCTCTCCCGTTGGGAGAGTTATTTCGAATACTCCCTTTTGTTTAAGTAAACGTATTATGTGTTTTTTAGATGTTTCTATCAATAGGGTCTTACGTGTTTCATCGATTATTCTTCCACTCAGGCCTACCAGATTAGGATCAGGATAGTCGAGAACAATTATTTTTAGACCGATTAGTTCGTGAAAATATATGTTCTTCCTTGTTATCTTCATTTCTAAAAACTTCTAGTTACCTCTTGATCCCAAGTTCTTCTTCACGCATTATGGTTAGTATACGGGCGATATCCCTCCTAATATTCCTTATACGAGACGTATTGGTTAGTGTACCAACTTTTGATTGAAGTCTCAGCTTTATCAGTTCTAGTCTGAGTTCATTAAGTCTACGTAGTCTTTCTTCAGGACTCATCCTCCTTATCTCGTCAGGCTTCATTCACTTCTTCACCTCCCACACTGCTTTCCTCAGAGCCCTGAGGCTTTAATGTCTCGAGATCTTCTGGCTTTACATTCTTTATCTCAATATAGTCTGGAGGTCTAACATTTGGTTTGACTATAACAACCTCTATACCATATACACCGCGCTTTAGTAATGCCTTGCCTACAGCTCTATCAACCATGTACTCGACGACTTCACCCGCCTTATAGATCCTTCCGGCCTTCAGTTTCTCGTAGCGGGCTCTCTCGCTTCTAAGTTTACCACTGATTATTATCTCGGCGCCTACAGCACCTGCTTCCATTACTCTTCTCAACATTGCAAGAGCTACTCTACGATAAGGTATCTCTTTCTCAAGGGCACGAACTATCCTGAAAGCGACGACACGTGCATTTAGATCTGGATCAGGTACTGATGATACGGTGATATCGGTATTTTCTAGCCCGAATCTTGTCTGGAATACTGTGGTTAGCTTTCGAATAACGCTGCCTCTCCTACCTATTATTCTTCCCGGGTACTCCGCGTATATCACTACCCTGTATCCAGTAGGGGTCTTATACAGTTCTACGCCCGCATAGCCAGCATCCTTGAAGTAATTAGCGAGGAATTCATCCAGCATAACACGCTTCATGCTATAATCTATAAAATATGATTTTACACGTGGTCCTGTCACTTCTTACCAACCTCCTTAACCACGACTTCAACATGAGATGTTCTCTGATATTTAGGGGTGGCACGGCCGAAGGCTCTAGGCATGTATCTCTTAAGCGTTATACCCTTATGCGCCGCAATATGGACGATTACGAGGTTGTCCTTATTCAAGCCCTTGTTCTCCGCGTTTGCCTCAACATTGTCTAGAAGCTTTAAGAGATAACGTGCTGCCTTAACCGGGTATCTACCGATAGGCCACTTCCATTTATCAGCTAGTCCTCTTCTATGTGCTTGTTTACCCTTGTATCTCTTGAGGGGAACAGCTTCCTTTTTCTCAATTACTCGCTTGAGGAACTCCTTAGCCTCGCTTAGCTTCATACCTCTTAGGACAGCGGTTACTTCTCTCATAACCTTTATAGAAACGGGTATGTCGAACTGCACGGCTTTGGCAATGTTCGGCTCGTCCCTTACTTTGTAGGAGTAATGCCAAGTAGGCATACCTGTTCACCCCTTACTTGAGCGATACATACATACTGCTCCTCGTGGCCTTCAGACCTGGTTCTCCATGTGCTACTCTCTTCGTTGTTGGGCTGAATTCTCCGAGATAATGCCCTATCATTTCCGGGATAATCCTTACAGGAATGAATTCCTTGCCGTTATATACGGCGATCGTTAAGCCCACCATTTCCGGGAGTATTATCATGTCCCTTACATGCGTCTTAATTATCGCTTTCTTCCCGGTAAGCTTCTTCGCCCGCACCTTCCTTATCTTAGCCAGCAATTTCACCTGCGCCTTAGTTAGTCCTCGTTTAAGACTACGCCTCTGTCTCGCGGGGAATAACTCTATCAGCTCATCCAGCGGCATGTTCAGCAGTTCCTCGAGCGTCTTACCCCTGTATCTGAATTTCTTCCACTCTGGCGGTATCTCTATCTCTATCGCCAAATTATCCACCTCTGGTAAGCATAGACATTGTATCTCGCTATTTATATTGTACTCTTAACCTCTAACATGGATAAGTTTATCCCGTATTTTAAGGTTTAGTTTCTTCCCCAAAAGCTTGGGCAGTTCTTCAGGTGAGCCAACACACACTACCTCGACGCCCCGCGATGATAGCTCAAAAGCTACATCCTCCCGGTGAAACGGGGGAACAAAAACTATGATTCTTCTACCTATTTTGTTGGCTCGTTCGATAACTTCAACAGGATCTTTATAATCGACCGTCTGCTCTAGATCTGTAAACAAAACAATACTGTCACCAGGCTTTGATACCTCTATCGCACGTTCAACAGCGAGCGCAATATTGGTATATCCTCTAAATCCTTCTAGGAAAACATGGTTTAGAAAACGGCTCATCAATGAAATGGGTGAGTAGCGTCCTACCTTGTATATCCTTATTCTATCAGAAAACAATATACAATATCTTAGTAGGGGGAAGACTGTGCCAAGTGATAACAATGCCCAGATTGAATGTTTTAGCATAGATCCGCTTACATCGATTAATGCTGTGAGACGCTGTATTCTTTTCCTATCCTTTCTCGCGATAACGTAGTTGTATCTTATATAATTGTAGAGTGTTTTTCTGACATTGAGTTTACCTGAATAGATTGACTCGATGTACTTCTTAGACTTTGTATCTCCTCTGACGATTTTCATTAATATTTTTCTGCTAAGTATAATCGCTCTCCTTAATACGTCATCGCTTATCTGTCTCTCTGTTCTTATCAAATCAAAAATCCTGTATCCGATATACTCTATAGCATCCGAAGCCCTACTAGACAAGAACTTTATAATATTCCTTTTATCCTGTTTTAATAATGATTCATACAAAGGCATTAATTCGGATGATAGATTATGTGGTTCGATCTTATCTAGAAACATAAATGAATAGTCTATGTAGGCCGGATTACCCGTTATTAGATAATCCATATATGCAGCGAGCGCTTTTCCAAGAAAGGCCTTACTTTTTAACGAGCTATTCCTTATTTTTCCCGGACTACTGATCGATGACAACGTAAATAAATCGAGGCGAGCGAGAACCTCCTCAAGACCCGCATTCCTGTATATTTTTGATGCGATCCTCATACGCTCATGTATGGGTAGTTTTTGAATATCCTTTGCGATCTTATCGGCGTCATCGTCCCTGATCTTCTTCCTTAGATATTCAAGGGTATAGGGACCAAGATAACTATCATGTGCTAATCTTGTTTTCTCAGCGATCTGACCGAGCTTCCTCCAAGAATTTGGCGAGGAAATTATGCCTTCATTAATTCTTTTCCTAAGCTCGGCTCTTATCGTCTTATCTATTCGTACATTATGCCCGTAGTAGAGATCCGTAAATCTCAGTAGTTTTTCTATGCTCATTCGAGAGAGCATATTCTGATCTATTATTTTTGACCAAAGTGCACTAGGAATTTCTTTCAGATACTTGAACAAGTCTTGTAGCTTTATTTCTCTTTTAAACATACCATCGAGTTTCTCGGAATAAATCGACTTATCGACTATTAGTCGTCCGTCCCTAGACCTTACTAGATATCCATGTTTTCTCAACCATATATAATCAAGAATGTCCACTGAAGAACTATTCTTCCTAAAAATCCATGAAACTGTTGTCTTCCTCTTTCTAAAGAGTCTTTTCAGGATAGTCATTTCCCCATCATATACTATCTTTTCTTCCACTCCATGATTTGTAGCTGGGTATTTCGATGATATCTTATTGTCCCCAAAAACCGAATTGTAGAGCTCGTCGAGTAAGTCGTTATATTCCTTTCTTGCACCAATTAAAGCTTTAAGAGTTGTACATAGTTCTATAAATGCGATCTCTTTATCCACGGAAACAGACTCGGTTGATTTCCTACTGATCAGATATTCATAGCATCTCTGAAGATTTTCCCGGATCCTGTTATCCAGCACGGATAAGTTTAAAGCATTCATTTTATCTGAGTAGCTCTTCGACAACGTTCTCATCCTCAGGATCTTTTAGCAACACTGATCTACCGGCTTCCAGAAGATCATGCTTGTCTGCTTTCATCTTATTCTTAGCCTTGGCGAGCATAGCGGTAATAGTTAGCCACGACACTAAATCAGCTGTTCCAGGTTTATAGACTGCTCTCCGTCGAAGCTCCTTAACTACTCTTATTGCCTTAGATATAAGTTCATCTGTTATGTACCTTGCTAATCCGCCGAGCCTTAGCATTATAATGTTATACTCCTCCTCAGGGGTAGGATATCTAAACTCTATCCTGATGAGGCGCCTCATGAACGCATCACTTAACTCGTTCTGAGCAATGTCTAAGGGGTTGCTCGTCATTATTATTTGGAAGCCGTCACCACGCTGATAATAGGTTTTCCGAAGCTCTGGTACAATTATGCGTCTCTTATCAATAATATCTAGTAATAGGTTTTGGAAGCCTTCATTGCTTCTCCTTATCTCATCTATGAGTACACCGGTGTCAAGTATAAGTGCGGCCAGTAATGGGCGTGGAATAAAGCTTTCCTCGTTGAACCCTTTGGCCATCGCTATTGCTGGGTGAAAATCCCCTATAACTCTATATTCATCATAGCTCTCGCTACATGGGAGGACAAACGCAGATTTTCCAGCCCAGAGCGATAATATTGCTTCTCCGATCTCGGTCTTCCCGGTCCCCGGGGGTCCTTCATAGAGTACCGGCCTATTATTCATGAAAGCAGCAATCGTTAAGTAAACTATATACGGTTTTACGATCAGCTTATACGTTTCTCTTAGGTATTTTATTATTAAATCTGGTGAACGTACTTTCGGTACTTTCTTGATCACTGGGCCATAAATCTCTTTAACCTTAACAATTATTGGATCTTCATCCACTTCTGACCCCAGAGAATTAGAGGCTTTAAGCATCTATTATAGACAACGGATAATCAAATATGTGGTGAAATAATGCTAGTTATAAAGAAATGCTTCACTATTGAGGGTAGCGACACCGTATGGGTTGAGTTGGTGTGCAGTGATAAAGGTTTATCTATAAGGGTTATAGGGCGCGAACCACTATATCGTTCTCGACGCTTATCAAGAACTTTTGACAAATACATTAAAAGACTGGTGGGTTCTAGGGGTACTGCTTTAGAGGAGCGTGTATTGACCGGTAATCCTGTGATTGCTGGGTATAAGCGTTTGGAGGATAAACTGTACATTATTCTTGAGATAAGCTCTACACGGCTATACGTACCGGTGGAGAAAGAGAAACTTGTTAGGCGATGTATTAAAATGTTATACAGCAGACAGAGCTAGTACATTGTGTTAAATTAAATAGTTTGATTATTCAGTAAAATACGTGTCAGCCTTTCCTTCTACCCGTTCTTCTTGCAGCGATATGTCCTACCTTCCTACCTGGAGGCGTCTCTCTCGCAACTGTTGATGGTTTGCCTACGTGCTGGTGGCTACCACCACCGTGCGGATGGCTGACAGCATTCATTGCAACTCCACGTACTTTGGGCCATTTGTGAGCTTTTGCCTTCCACTTGTAATACGAGTTGCCTGCTTTGAGGAGTGGTTTCTCTGTTCTTCCGCCGCCTGCTATTACGCCTATTGTTGCCCTAGCAGTATTTGGTACCTCTATGATCTTGCCGCTGGGTAATTGGACATGTGTTTTGGCTCCAGCTCTTCCAACAATAAGTGCATAAGCACCGGACGATCTGACAAATTTTCCGCCATCACCAGGCCTCTTCTCTATGTTGCATACCTGTGTTCCTTCCGGTATATTTCCTATAGGCAGTATGTTGCCGTTAGCTATCTTTGCATGCGGGCCTATCTCAATGATCTGGCCAACATATAGGCCTTCAACAGCAGGTGTTAGGAACTCTGCGCCGTTCTCTAGAACTATTTTTGCGAGAGGAACCCATCTGCCAGGATCATGTATGAGATCTAGTACTTTACCCTTCATTGTCTTATCGGTTACGAGGGGTGGATATTTAGCAGGTCCCTTCTTTAGGTGCTTAGGGCTCCTGAAGGTCGGTGAACCGCGTCCCATGCGCTGAGGAAGTATACGCTTACCCATACATGTTCACCTCATATTAGGCCTAGCTGTGATGCGACCTCACTTGCCTTATACTCAGGGGTTAGTCTAACGTAAGCTTTTTTCTCGCCACGTGGCGTTATCAGTGTTCGCACCTTCTCTACTTTAACGCCAAATATTAATTCTACGGCGCGCTTTATGTCGGGCTTGGTTGCTGTCCTATCTACTATGAATGTCAGTGTGTTTTCTTTATCTATGAGTGTTAATGCCTTCTCGCTATGTACGGGCCTGATTATTATCTTGTATAATCTGGCTTCATCACTGGTCATAGCAGTTTCACCTCATATTTAGTGGCTATGTCTTGGAGGGCTGATAAACTGTAAACGGTTAGTCTTCCTGGCTCACCGCCTGGAGCTAGATGGAGTATGCCGAGGTTGTTCGGAGTAGCTATATCCACGCCCGGGAAGTTCCTAACAGCACGTGCTAGTGGTACGTCATAGCTGGTTAGCACAAATAATATGCTTCTAGGCTCCACATATTTTCTTCCTCTCATCTTTCCTCTCCCAGTCCTGATCCTTATCCGCTCATAACTCCTCTCGATGTCCTGCCAAACACCAATTGTTTTCAAGAACACCCTTGCCTCTTTCGCTGTCTTGACGTCTTTCTCAACATCGTCATCAATGATTATTGGTAGCTTATCTCTCGAGAAAACATGTCCACGAGCCCTCACGATCTCGGGCACAGAGGTTGCAGCGATAGCCGAAGCTGTAGCCAAGGCTTTTTCTCTCTTATTTATCCTTTCATGGAGTTTCTCGTCCGGACGAGGCGGGAATGCTGCGTGGCCTCCCCTAGCAAATACTACGAAGGCTGCACGGCCATTGGGAAGTCTTGGGACTCTCGCAATACCTCTACCTACTCCGAAGCTTCTGGCTGTTGTTCTCCTACCAGCCATCGGGTCTCTGCCCTTGGGCTGGAGCATAGCGGTGAATGCGGATAGGTACGCTCTCCTTATAAGGTCTCTTCTTATCGGCAGGCTGAAGATTATGGGTAGATCGATGGTTCTCACTGTTTTTCCGTCTATGCCTATAACTTCTCCCGTCTTAGACTCGAGCTTGTAGGGTACCAGGATCGACCAGGTCATGTTTATACACCTTGTTTGCTCTCGTGGCTAACGTAGATAATCTCCGGGGCTGCTTCAGGCTTCCACTCCGGAGGCCTTATCGGTTCACGGAGCACGAGTAGCCTCTTTCTAACGCCTATGACGCTTCCATGAAGCATGAGGTAGGGTCCGAAGACGAGCCCGTATCCAAGGAATCCTCCTTTAGGCGTGATCTCCCAGCCGTTCTTTCCTATCTTTATTATTCGTTTGTTGTACTCTGTTCTCCTATGGAATCCCATTTGTCCTGCCTGAGGTGTCTCACTCATTGTTCCGAATCCTGGGCTTCTAGAGCCTATTTTTCTGCTCCCTTTTCTATGCTTATGCCATCTGGGTAGTTCCTTGACGCCAAATCTCTTGACAACACCCTGGAATCCCTTACCCTTAGTTACACCTATGACGTCGATGAATTGTCCTTCTCTAAACACATCCCATACAGCAACGTATTTGCCAAGGAGCCCCGCAGCATAATCTAGTTGTTCCTCGACACTTGTTCCACCGCCGATCTTTATTTCGACTATCTCTGGCTTCTTCTTACCGATCCCCGAGAGTACTGGTATGGTGGACGCTATGACGCGGATCTCATCGGGGTCGCTGGCCTTGATCTTGGCTATTTTTTCTTCATGATACTTCACAACGAATTTGTAACCGCCATTCTCGGGTTTAACGAGTCCGGGATTAACTTTTCTAAGTCCGCGAAGATATTTACGGGTCAACTCCTCGGGGGTCATCTCGATGAATGGGTTGTCCTTGTAGATCTCATCTAGAAGCGTTGTTAATGATTCTGTCGGGTCTTTCCAGACCTCGCCTATCGAGAGCAGCCCTGACATTGGGAATCGCTTATATGCTCTTATTCCGAGTACAAGCATTGGCGGTGCATCAAGTATTGTTACTGGTACGAATATCTCTTTGCCAGTAGTGTCTCTATTAGGCCTGTCATCGATGACCAGTATATGGGTCATTCCAGCCTTGTAAGCAGCATATCCTAATAATTTCGGCTTATCTAGAACGATCTCAGGCCAACTCCTGACACGTGGCACTATCTTGCTTGCACGCTTACGTGGTCTTACCCCAAGGCTTCCATGTCTTGGCGCACTGTGTTTTCTATGGCCCATCGTCTTCACCTGCCATGCCGGACTATCTTACAATACTTAGGGTATTATAAAACCTCACTTCCGGATTAATAAATTAATCAGCCCTAGGGTTATTATGAGTGCCTCTTCTGTTCTTATAGTTTTCACGTGTTGTCCCGGTACAGTATTCCATATGTATTTTATTCTGTCTTCTAGTTCCCAGCCTTCATTCTCAGCGATCTCATATAGTCCTCCATACGGAGAACCGAATAAGACAAGCAGTCTACTCTTATTGAACAAGGCTCTCCTTATATCTTCGGCTTTAGGGATAACGCCATACTTACTTGTAGCAATTATACATGTGCTTGTGCCTTGTTTTCTCTCTATAATGTTCTTAAGTGAACGCTCAAAATCTATAGAAGGGCCTAAATAAACATTGGGGTCATATTTATCAATATATTTACCAATAAGCCTATATGTGTCAATTATTCTAACTAATCCCAAGCCCTCACGTATATTCGATTCATTATCTATGATCAGGACTTCTTTCTTTAATCCACAATCAGCTGTAAACTTATCATTTCTCCTACGAATTAAACAAACACGTATCTCGTTAGGCCTAGGTTTCATTGATACATCATATATATTCAGTCTTAGAG
>Ga0256831_1001461_pt1 | contig 12461 bp, 8 predicted proteins | sample 132544metaG_FD_189087 | JGI IMG/M metagenome (GOLD analysis project Ga0256831, IMG submission 189087) | Hydrothermal vent microbial communities from Lau Basin, Pacific Ocean - 132-544 | ecosystem: Environmental > Aquatic > Marine > Hydrothermal vents | place: Pacific Ocean: Lau Basin | collected... | reverse complement strand
TCAAATAACAGAATAAAATTAATTTTCATCCTTCATTTTTTTTGTTAAACCAAATATTAATTTTATTTTTATCCCAGATTTTCACCAAAGGGGTGATAATACTGAATTTTTATAATTAAATTTAATCATTTTATAAACAATTAAGTTATGGCAGCAGAATATAATTTAAATGACTTTATGGCGGGGCTTAAAAAGAGAGACGCTAACCAACCTGAATTCCATCAGGCAGTACATGAAGTTGCAGAAGTAGTAATTCCTTATATCAATGAGCATCCTGAATATCATGGATTGAAATTATTGGAAAGAATTGCAGAACCTGAAAGAGTAATTCAATTTAGAGTTGTATGGACAGATGACAACAACAATATCCAAATAAACAAAGGATACAGAGTTGAGTTTAACAGTGCGATAGGACCTTATAAAGGTGGATTGAGATTTCACCCAACAGTAAACTTAAGTATCTTGAAATTTTTAGGATACGAGCAAGTTTTGAAAAACAGTTTGACTACTCTTCCAATGGGTGGTGGTAAAGGAGGATCTGATTTTGATCCAAAAGGAAAATCAGATAATGAAGTAATGAGATTCACACAAGCGTTTATGCAAGAATTATTCCGTCACATAGGACCTGACACTGATGTACCTGCAGGTGACATAGGTGTTGGAGGTAGAGAAATCGGCTTCCTATTTGGAATGTACAAAAAACTAAGAAATGAATTTACAGGAGTTCTTACAGGTAAAGGACTTTCTTGGGGAGGTAGTTTGATAAGACCTGAAGCTACAGGATACGGTTCTGTATACTTCATGAAAGAGATGCTTGCAACCAAAGGAGATTCAATCGAAGGTAAAAAAGTATTGGTTTCAGGTTCAGGTAATGTTGCACAATATACTATAGAAAAAGTATTGGACTACGGTGGTATCCCAGTAACAGCTTCTGATTCATCAGGAACAATTTATGATCCAAACGGAATTGATAGAGAAAAATTAGCTTATATCATGGATCTTAAGAACAATAGAAGAGGTAGAATCAAAGAATATGCAGATAAATACGGAGTTGAGTACCTTGAAGGAAAAAGACCATGGCATATAAAAGCTGATTTGGCATTCCCTTCAGCTACACAAAATGAAATATCAAAAGCAGATGCTGAAAACTTAATGAAAAACGGTGTAATAGCTGTTTCAGAAGGAGCAAATATGCCTTCTACTCCTGAAGCAATTGAAGTATTCCAAAAAGCAAAAATACTTTATGCTCCAGGTAAAGCATCTAATGCGGGTGGTGTTGCTACATCAGGATTGGAAATGTCACAAAACAGTTTGAGATTGTCTTGGACAAGAGAGGAAGTTGATGAAAAACTTCATGGAATCATGGTAAATATCCACAATAACTGTGTAAACCACGGAAAAGATGGAGATTATGTTGATTATGTAAGAGGTGCAAATATTGCAGGATTTGTAAAAGTTGCTGATGCAATGATTGCTCAAGGTTATGTATAGCAAAATAGATTCTGCTTTCATGCAGAATCTCAAATATATTTAGAGCTTGTCTTTTGACAAGCTCTTTTTTTTATATCTATTTTTATCCTCATCCCCCGATCCCTTCTTCTTTTAATAAGTTTTTAGTTTTTTTTAAATTTAATGTTAAAGGAGAAGGGGTGTTGGAAAGTGCTTAATTTTCGGGTTTAACTTCTAGTCTTTTATAAGGTTATTTCTCCCTCTCTTTTCTGTATTTTTTAATAAATAAAAATACTATTTAAAGGATATGGCTTGCCTGCCCTATGAAATTCATTTGTATATGTTTCATCAGGTGGTGAGGACAAAATACAAATTTTTGATAAACATTAAGAAAAAATTAACAAATCTGTAACTTTTACCGGATTTTGACGTTATCTATGTATACAAACAAATATAATGATATGAAAAGATTTATCAAGCAACATAGTTTCATTGTACTTATAGCTATATTTTCTTTGATTTCCACAGCATTTTTGTATGGAGATTATCACATATCAAACAACAAAAAGGCAGTTGCAAATATTTCTGCCAATTCAATTGACACAGAAGTAAGATATGAAGATGAAGAGTTTGAATCAAGTGACTTAAATATTTTCAAAAACATATCAGAGGCTATTGATGAATTGTTTTCTTTAGGATTTTAATATTAGCTTGTCCTCTTTGATTTTGTAACCGTTCAGAAAAGATTTTATATCCATTTTCTTTTTCCCCTGCATTTTTACTTCTTTCACATCTATATAACCATCTTTGGTTTTTATTTTTAAGTATTTTTTGTTGTCAGTATCAATCATTCCGGGGTCAACACTATCATTACTTTCTATTTTTGAACATATGAATATCTTGAATAGTTTATCATCAAGTGATGTCCAAGCTCCGGGATAGGGGCTAAGTCCTCTGATAAAATCATAAACTTCCCCACTGCTTTTATCCCAATTTATTTTGCAATCATCGTTAAATATTTTAGGCGCCGAACTCGCTTTGGTAGAATCCTGAGGTTTTAGTGCGACCTTTCCCATTTTTATGGCTTCAACTGTTTTCAGTACGACTTCAGCTCCTAATTCCATAAGCCTGTCATGCAATTCTCCCGCTGTTTCATCTTCCCCAATCAATATTTTTTTTTGAAAAAGTATATCTCCAACATCGATTTTATGTTGAAGTTTAAAAGAAGTAACGCCTGTCTCTTTTTCACCTCTGATTATAGCCCAATTGATAGGAGCAGCCCCTCTAAATTTTGGCAACAATGAGGAATGCAAATTGTATGTCCCCAGCGGTGGCATATTCCATACAATTTCGGGTAACATTCTAAATGCAACAACAATTTGGAGATCGGCTTTAAGGCTCTTTAGTTCTCCAATAAAATCAGGATCTTTTAAATTCTTTGGCTGTAGAATTTTCAATCCATGTTTCAATGCGTATTTTTTTACATCTGACTCTATCAACTTCTTCATTCCCCTACCCCCATATTTATCAGTAGAAGTAACAACTCCCACTATATTATATCCATTTTTTATCAATATATCTAACGAAGGAACAGCAAATTCCGGAGTTCCCATAAAAACTATCTTCATACTAATTGATTTTCATTTAACTACCCTACCCTCTATTTTAGCATTGATATGCTTTCCTCTTTTAGCAGCTATTTTCACTTCTTCTGCCAATAAATCTCTGATAAGAACTTGATCCGTATCGATCCTTTTGGCATTTTTTAGAAAATAGCATTTATCTCCTCCATTTGCGATATAATCGGGTAAAGCAATAGTATAAGTTTTACTTTCATCGAAAGGTTTCCCTTTTATCATTATATCGATAGCCTTATCATCCATAATTTTATAATGAACGGATTTACTTATGGGCCATCCTCCTCTTGAAGCCATTATATCCAATAATTGTTTGGTTGTAGCACCGCCAGCTTCAAGTATCACAACATAATTATTGAAAGGCATTAACTCGTATATTTTACCTAAAGTAATCTCTCCTTCAGCCAAATCTTTTATTCGTACACCTCCGTAATTTTGGATTGCAAAATCCACTTTTACAGAACTAATTCTCTCAGCACCGGATACTATCGCATCTGCGATCCAATTCCCCAAAGTAGATTCGGGTTGATTTTTGGTTAGTCCATCAGAATACCCCAGAACTTCATTCATCTTTTTCGATAATTTATCTTTATATGGTGCAATAATATTATCAATATCCGAACAATCTTTACTATCTAGCTTTTTATCTATTTTATTGAAAGAGCTTTTGGTATTATCAACTGTGTAGTATGTTTTGCAGGAAGATAATAGTATAAATAATGATACTATAAATAGATATTTTTTCATCAGCTTAAAATTTTTAACTAAAATAGATTTCCACTTCGTTTCTTATCGCCTTAAGTGTAGTTTTAACGGGATTACTCTCGTCTAATGCTGTTAAAACTATTTCAGAATAAACATTCGGATCATCTGAATCAGGAGTTTTTGCTGCTCTAGCAATCAACTCAATTACTTGATTTTTGCATATCTCTATTATACTCCAAAGACTTTCAGAAACATATATTTGTTGAGTAAGATTGTGATCATATTCTTGCTTTATAGCTAAAATCAACAATTGCTCTAAATCTTTTCCTGTTGTTGCGTCCTTTCGAAATCTCAAAAGCATATTTTCAGGTGATATTCTCTCACAAAAAAGTGCTAGTCTCTCATATGCTTGCAGTCTTAAAGGCAATGTCCTATTAGAATTTTCATTTTTCAACTTCATTTTCTCCATAGTATATACTTTCAAATAATGATATTTCATAAGTATATATACTGTTAAAAAAACAACTAAAGCAGGAACAGTAATTTTGACAATTTCTAATAAAGTTTCCATAGACTAATTTTATTTGTCTGCAAAGTTAATTAAAAAAAACATATCTATCCTTTTTTTGTGAAATTCAACTAAGCTTTTATATTTGTGACATGAATTGGTTATTAATTTGGATTATTGCATATTTATTATTAATCGTTTTAATATCGCTAAGGCATGTCCGAAGCATGGATATGGAGCAGTACATGGTGAATAATAGAAATACCTCAACAATTCCATTAATAGCAACTACCCTTGCCACTTTTGTTGGTGGCGGAACTTCAATTGGCTTAATGGCTTTGGGCTATGAATCGGGTTTTGCTGCAGTTGGAATCGGACTAGCATATGTAATTGGATTCTTTATTATGAGTAAGTATGCTGGTAAAATTAGAGATTTTGGAGCTAAGAATAAAATCTACAGCTTTCCACATTACCTAAACTTCATATACAATCCCGGTAATTCAAAAAACTACTCTAGAACTTTCTCAATGACTGTTAGTGGAGTTAATATTTTTATATTTTTCTTTATGCTTGCCGCACAATTTGTGGCTATGGCTAGTATATTAAAATTCAGTTTTGAGCTTGAGCACAATACTGCAACTGTAATATCTGCGCTGATTGTCATAGTATATACTGCTATTGCGGGATTATCCGGTGTCATTATCACAGATTTGATACAATTTATCGCTATTATTATAATGATAGTTTTAATTTTCATTCCGGGAGTTTGGATTGATACAAATCACTTACAAAGACTCGGTGAACTACCTATTGAATTTCTCACCGGTACACATTACGGATATACATTTTTAATCGGGTTATTAGTATTTTTATCATGGTCAGTTTTGGTAAGAATGGATATTTGGCAACGGATTTTAGCTGCTAAAGACGCTAAAACTGCTAGAAAAGTTAGCATAATTTCCGGGCTTGGCATGTTGCCTTTTTATATAATATTTCCCTTGGTAGGTATGGCAATAAAACTAACAGTCAGTGATATTAATAGCCCAAAAGATGTAGCATATATATTTATAAGCAGACATAGCCAAGGGTTCTTATTAGCTTTTGCCGTTGTTGGAATGCTCTCAGCATTAATGTCATCGAGCGATAGTTTCCTCAATATAATATCTATTTCAGCAGTCAAAGATTTTTGGAACAATAAGCAGAAAATAACAAAGCAAGGCTTTTGGATAAGGATTGCGACATTGCTTTTTGGAATTATCGCTATGCTTATTGCCCTTTCCTTCCCACATATAGTTGATTTGATGGTATTGGGACTAAGCACGATATCAATATTTGTACCGATTACACTATTCGCTTTAATTGATAAAAACGCAAAATATTACAGCAAAATAGCCTTGTATAGTATAATTGCAGGTTTTGTAGTAAACGTAGCATTTTTCATTTTTGGGCTATTGAATCCGGAAAAATTTCAAGCTAAATCATCATTTGTTCCAGGTTTTATTGTAGCGACTATTGTACTACTAATAGGTATTGTCTTCAGCAAAAAACACGATTTGAACTAAGCTAAAGCACATCTGGTGCATTTCATTTTTCGCTTATTCAGCTCAACCGCTCTCTAATATAACCCCCTTATGATATTGCCTTTTTTTGCCACGCTGCCTCCCAGCCTCCCTTTTCTCCTCTTTGTTCCGAAACTGGAGTAGCCACCAACCCGCATTTACCTTTCCCATAAGTCCATTGATAAGCCCCAATAAGCGAGTGTCTCTGACCTCGCTTCTTATAAAAATGCACTACTGAGGCTGTCTAAAAAGATTGGTTTTTGAAAATCACAAGGGATGCTTTTTAGACAGCTTCTTATTTCAATATCAAGTGAGATTTACTCAATTGATTTTTGATACATCATTACAGAAACGGCTTCACAATCGCTATCGCGCTTGCGAGTCTTAAACCCTATTAAAAAAGATCTGAATAAAAATCTCGAAATCAATTTTCACTTTTAGCTCTAAATCCAATACTTTTCTTATCAAAAATTACTTTGGTATTATCCATCACTTTTGATATATCCTCCGGCAATATTTGATTTACTTCAGAATCTTTCCTCTTGCTTTTAGCTAGTGTGGAAATCCTAATATTCTGATTTTCGGTAATCTCAATCACGACTTTTCTCACTTTTCTTGCATTGCCAAAATACTTATCTTTCTTCCTTGTAATATCAACCAAATATTCTAATAATATACCATTAGCCTCTTCTGACAAGCTTAATCCTTTCTCATCAAACATACTATTTGCTATATCAAACAACTGCTGTGTAGAATAATCTTCAAACTTCAATATCTTATCAAACCTGGATTGCAGACCCGGATTAGTTTTAAGAAAGCTCTCCATATTTTCGGGGTATCCCGCAACAAATACAAAAAACTCTCCTCTTTTATCCTCCATTCTTTTTAATAAAGTCTGGATAGCTTCATTGCCATAATCAGCTCCAGTACCTCCTGCCGATAATGAATAAGCTTCATCAATAAAAAGTACTCCTCCCATTGCTTCATCAATTTTCTCCACAGTTTTGATAGCTGTTTGTCCGATAAATCCTGCTACCAGCCCTTGTCTATCTGTCTCAACCATATGCCCACGCTCCAAAATGCCAAGAGCCTTATATATTTTAGTCAAAATCCTTGCAACAGTTGTCTTTCCTGTCCCCGGATTGCCAATAAATACCGTATGCAGAAAGAAATTATTAAGTACATCTTTGCCCGTTTCGATATGATATCTCACTACACCAACTGTCTCAATAATCTCTTGCTTGACCCTTTCAAGCCCAATAAGACTATTTAATTCGTCAAAGGCTTCTTGTAAAAGGGTCTCGTCAATAGGAATCTTCGGTATTGACTTTATTTTTTCTATTTCAATCTTTTCGACGTCTTCCAACATAACGGTACGTAAAATATCAGCTTCAAGTTCATGACGATTTTCCATTTCCATCACACGCAAAGCCATATTGATTTTAGCTTTCTCTATCAGATCATAGACATAGCGGGCATTTCCAAATGTCTTATCTCTATCTCTATACGCTTTGACAATAATATCATCAATCTTTTTTTGAGCATCTTCAGTCAGAACAATCTCTTTTTTCTCCATTGCTATCATTGCAATTTTAGAAAGATCCTGAGGTAGATAATCAGGAAAATTATAAAACAATTTAAATCTGGACTTCAACCCGGGATTGGATTTTATAAAATACTCCATTTCTTTGGGATAACCGGCTGCAATCACAACCAAATCGCCATCTCCATCTGACATCTCTTTTACCAATATCTCTATAACTTCTCTTCCAAAATCTTTACTATCACTATTCTCCCTTGAAAGAGAATAAGCTTCATCAATAAATAGCACACCTCCCTTTGCATCCTTAATCGCTTGTTTAACTTTGGGGGCGGTTTGTCCGATATACTCCCCTATTAAATCAACTCTGTCAACAGAATGAACATGACCTTTGGATAAAACTCCCATTTTTTTATAAATCATACCCATCATTTCCGCAACAGTGGTTTTACCAGTCCCGGGATTACCCATAAAAACCATATGGATGTCGATATCGTTTTCTTCCTTAAAACCTTTATCTTTCCTTAATTTTATAAATTGGATATACTTTGCATGATTCCTAATTTGTGTTTTGATTCCCTCCAAACCTATTAGTGAATCTAGTTTTGCCATCAGCTCTTCTAGACTTACATTATCATCTACATTTTTCATTGATAAGTCAATAGGCGATATATCTTCGGGAAAGAATACCAAAGGTGAGCCTTCTACAAACTCTTCCCCGACATCAAATCTAACACTGGCAATATGCCTGTCAAAAACCATAATATCAACTGTGTATGATCCTTTGAACCATGATCCAGTCTCCTCTGCACCCCAACCTAATGACACTTCAAATAAATCATCGTCATTTTTAACTGTTACAAGTTTGCTAGCTACTCCTTTTAACTCTCTGCTCTCCGTGTGAAATATCAAAAATATTTCGCCTTTCCAATCAAGATCAAATTCGTACATGTTTTCAAATTCCATATTGACATATACAAATCTAGTTTTTTCAGAATTAAATGCCTTATATTCTTTTTTGTTATTAAATCCATCGTTATTAAAGCCCTCCGTCAGACTCAATTTGCTCAATTCCAACAATCCTTCTGGAATTTCTTCAGAATCTATCTCCAATTCTTCAATAAAAAATGTCTTAACACCTATTAATTCGCCATTTACTTTAGCCTCCCAAAAATACTCACCTTTTTTCCAAAACACTCCTTTTTTAGAATTCCCCCATCCTTCTCTCAAGTAAAAAACATCAGCAGCAGACGATACTTCTCGTTCAAAATCCAAATCACATATTTTCTTAATATCTCCCTTCTCTTTTTTATAGCAACTTATACTAAATTCCGCAGTCCAATCTTCTTTTTCAAACTGCAAATTGTACAATGCCATCTCAAAATAGATATAATCAACATTTTGCCTTAGGAAAACCTTTCTATATTTCTTCAATGCATTTGCCAACCACTCTGTGGAAGAATATGTTTTTAGGCTTTTGAATTTATATTTTTGCATAAATTTATCACTTTTGAATACTGACAAAACAAATCAGTATTCCTATAAACAAGAAATAGTCGAAATTAGTTTGAAACAAATAAAATAAATTATCAGAAATTTGATGTATTTTCTTGCAGACACTACTTGGTTTGGTTATCAACTCTAAAGGTATATCGACCGCATTGCTCTTGTTTGATATTGGGGTCTTCCTCCCAAATAAACCTTCCGACATAGTCAATAGCCTCCCTAATCACCTTTTTATCATGAATAGTAGTACCTCTTTTTATCAAGTCCACAAATGTGGATCTGCCTCTTCTGTCTATACAAACTTTCATCACAATTTTTCCATTTTTGCTTTGCAGCAATCTACTACGACGAGGTCTATTTACCGGCTGCCTACCGAATATTCCCTTTCCCGTGCCATCAAATGCACCATTTCCTGCTCCTCCTGTTCCAATTCCCGAGCTGCTGTCATTACCTGATTTATGATAACCTTTACCATTTCCTTTCTTACCCTGCCCTGTACCTGTTCCATCTTGATTAGAAGGCGATGAAGAATTATTACCACCTCCATTGCTTGCGCTTGGAACAGAAGCCGGTACTTGAGAAGGGACATCCTCTATTTCACTAGGAGAATCATTTGTTTCCAAAGGAGTCACCTTTTCATGTTTGCTGTCAACCTGTTTCTTTGGTACTTCATTTACCACCTCCGGTACACTTTCTACTGCTTCTATTTCAATTTCTTTTTCAAATATCTCCGATTCCATAGGTGCAGTTGGCACTTTGGGTTTCGGAGTTCTTACTTGAGGAGTTTTAACAGGTTTTGGTGTACTTTTAGTTTCTACTCTTTCAGCAGGAGTGGTTCTTATTCTTTCTACCCTTTCGTTCCTTTTCCTTTGAGCTCCTTCTGCTGCCATCCCTTTGAAACTATTGGCAGATGGTCCTTGGTCAAACCTAATAGCGATAGCAAATTGCTTATCGATATTTTCATTTGGATCATCTTTTAATATCGGGTACAAAGCGATTAAAAGAATCAAAACGTGTAAAGTAATAGATATTCTAAGTCCTTGTTTTTTATTCTCCTCCTCCATATATAATGTAGGTACTGTCATATTATTTTTTTTACCTTAACGCAATCAGCTACAAATTTATTAAATATATAATAAAAAATAGTAATATCAACATGAATATTAACATTTTTTTTAGTGAAACAGTCTAATCCTATACAAAAAAAATATAAAATAGTGTCTGAAATCAAAAGATTACCAGTTTTCGAGCATGTACTATATAGACCATTTCTACATTAAATAAATGAAAAAATAAATAAAATATTGCGTTGATTAAGACGTTCAGAAATTGAACTAAAAATCCAATCCTATGAAAACTTCCCCAATCTTACTGTTTTTTCTTTTGTTATCACTTAATCTTTCTGCTCAAAATATATCAAGATACGATTGTAAAATTAGTATTGATGGAAAAACAATTGAATACCCTTTTACTGGAGGACTTAATGCTCCCCATTTCAATAAAATGGATATCAATCTAGATGGAGTAGAAGATCTTATCGTATTTGACCGTGTAGGCAACAAACTGAGTGTTTTTATCAATAATAACGGAAAATATGTTTTTGCACCGGAATATATTTCCAGTTTTCCTCCTATTGAATATTGGATGCTTTTGGTAGACTACAATCATGATGGTCTAAAGGATTTATTCAAATCTTCAGGCTCAACTGACATTGAAGCTTGGAAAGCAGTAGAATCAAATGGTAAAATACATTTTGAAAAATATAAAAATCCGTATTTTAGTAAAGACGTGTTGTCCAGAAAAAAAAGTTCAGGTATAGGCCATTTTGAAATAGAACATTTACAAAGCGATATACCCTCTATTATAGATATCGATAATGATGGAGATTTAGATGTATTAACATTTTCGACAGGAAAAAGTGTAAAACTATATAAAAATATTTGTGTAGAAAAAAAAATATCATTGGATAGCTTTCTATTTATTTTTACGAATAATTGTTGGGGAAGATTTGTAGAAGATAATTTTTCTTCAAAAATCCATCTTAGCAAAAAACGATATCAATGCGCTGACCAATTATTTATAGCACCAAGACATGCTGGTTCAACCACTCTTATTTTTGATATTGATGATGATGGAGATTACGATGTACTGATTGGAGATATTGAATATGATTCATTAATATTTTTAAGAAATGGTGGAGATGCAAAAAATGCGTGGATGACCGAAATCGATAGGCATTTCCCTAGCTATGATAAACCTATTGCCCTTAAATCCTTTTTGGCAGCATCGTATATTGACGTAGATTTTGACGGAAACAAAGACCTTATCATCACTCCAAATGAGGATTATGATATTTCACACAGTCCGCAGAACATCAACAATGTCTATTTTTACAAAAATATAGAATCCAATAAAAAACCAAAATTCAAGTTTGTAAAAAATGATTTTTTAGTCGGAGACATCTTGGATTTAGGAGGCAATGTTTACCCAACATTTGTCGATGTCAATGCAGATGGTTTATTGGATATAGTCGTTGGAATCAGTCCTCAGGTAAAATATGAAAACATAAGCCCCTCAAAATTGTATTATTTTAAAAATACCGGGACAAAAACTAAACCTAAATTCCAGCTTGAAGATAATGACTATTTGAATTTATCAAGCATTAGTTTTCAAAAGGATTTAAACTATTTCACGCCTTCATTTGGTGATCTGGACGGAGATGGAGACATGGATTTGGTATTGGGTAATAATACAGGAACATTGATTTATTTAAAAAATATTGCGGGAAAAGACAATACCTTAGAGTTTGATGCTCCAATTATTAATTATAAGAATATAGATGTTGAAAGCTTTTCTGCTCCCTGTATATTTGACCACAATAAAGATGGGCTTGGAGATTTAATAATTGGTGTTGGCTCAAATTTCCACGACACTCAAAAAAATCTTGGTGCGGCGGTGTATTTTGAAAATACTGGAAATCTAGGCGATGCAAATTTTAATAGTGATGTATTCACCTCTCCAAACAATCCTTTTTATGGCGAATTAGACTATAATGAAGATTTCAGTTATACTTCTTATGCCTATTTTTCTACTTATATTGATAAAGAGAATAATCTTTTATTTGCAGGTTTCAAAAGTGGGGGTATTGATATATTCAAAGATTTCGTCAGTCACAGATATGATAAGCTAACTCCTTTCATCAAAAAATATGGTGCTATTGACATCGGTAATAAATCAGCTCCGGCAGTTGCGGATATTGACAATGATGGTTATCTAGAGATTTTGATCGGGACAGAAACAGGAGGGTTTGAGTTTTGGAATACAGATATCAAAATTTCAAATGGAACTTATACAACAAAAGGTGACTTGAAATCAAAAATAAAAATTTATCCAAATCCTACCCAAGACTATATTTTTGTTCAACTAAGTAATAGCATATTGAAATCCGTTAAGTATAAATTAACAAATATTTGGGGCGAAACTATAAAATCAGGTAATTTGGATAATTCAAATAATAAAATTGAATTAAATATGTTACAAGAGGGAATATATTTATT
>Ga0256831_1001460_pt1 | contig 12462 bp, 10 predicted proteins | sample 132544metaG_FD_189087 | JGI IMG/M metagenome (GOLD analysis project Ga0256831, IMG submission 189087) | Hydrothermal vent microbial communities from Lau Basin, Pacific Ocean - 132-544 | ecosystem: Environmental > Aquatic > Marine > Hydrothermal vents | place: Pacific Ocean: Lau Basin | collected... | reverse complement strand
TATTATAATACATGGTATTATTAGTGAGGGTGATGAATGTTTGTTCGACGAACTACCAGGTGTTAAAGACATACTTTCTCTCCCTAAGCTCGAAAGACTGATCATGGAGTATTTCCTGAAACACATTAGTGCAGGCGAGATCATCAGCGTTATAGAAATCAGAGAGGAAATCAAGAGGCTCAGAGACCCCGAGCTAGTCCCAGAGTTCGATGACGTTATCATCGAGCTGACCGTTAACAGGGCCATAGCAAGGCTTGTGAATAAGAAATTCCTAGTACATGAGTCGGGATGTTATAATGTGAACGCTAGGATCAGGGAGGAGATCAAGAAAGCCTATGGAGAGCTCCGCCCGGGGTTCAGCAAAGATATCTACGAGATACTAGAAAAGATCGAGAAGACTGGGTAAGCACCATATAATCATATACGTTTATGGCAGACAAACCCCTGAGCCCTCCTATCGTAGACCACAGGATAGAAACCAGCTTTCCTCAACCGCTCACTTATACCTTTCAATATGCTTGGAGCACCGTGTCTCCGCGGCTCTCCCGTGTAATGGAACATAATCCCGCCTATACGGAGAACCCTGTAGGCTTCGCGATAGAACTCGAGACTGTATAAGTCTCCTGTTCTACGCGTGAATCTTGGAGGGTCATGAATTATCCTGTCGAAAGAAGAGTCCGGGAACAAGCCTATGATCTTGGAGGCGTCACCCAATAATGTCTTTACACGTGCATCACTAAGCCCATGGCTCCAGGGATTATGTGTTGCAACCCAGTAGACGTTCTCATCTTTCTCGATGATCACAACTAGTTCTGCGCCTCTTAGAACGGAGTGTATGGCAGTATATCCCAGGCCCATACATGTATCGAGGACCTTTACGCCCTTCTTTATCCTGGCGGCCCTTACCTTTATCCGTGAATCAGTCCAGGGATCAACTCCTACTATCCGGTGCATGTGTATCCCGTTTATCTCGAGAGTAGGGGCACCGTATTTCTTAATGGCTTTTAACTTGTAAAAACCAGTATCTGTTCTCCTGACTACTTCGTATGCATCCATCCCTTGATCATTGATGTAGATTATCCTGTCAGGCTCCCTGGGCACTAGAAGGGGGATCTGGACATCGTTTACAAGTATCTTATTATCGGCCAGGCATAGCTTGCTCCAGGTTATCCCAAGGTCTAGGCTTGCGTCTATGCATGACCTGGATCCTGTTATCTCGTCTACGAGCCATTTTGTGAGCCAATAGCCTTCTCTTGGCTTGAATTGTACTTCATATCTATTAAGGATGTCTTGCAACCCCATATCTTATTCGCTCCCATAATCTATCGGTATGTATCTCGAACTACATCCTCTGTTCAGTATTTCGCGGTGCAATCTAATAATTTCGGTTGAGAAGCCGTCCACCACTATGGTCGCTATACATGTATTGGATAAATGGTAATGATTATATGCTATGACGAGGTCGTGATACTTCTCAATGAGATCCAGGATATCTTCTGATCCTTTTACAACTATTATTCCTTTACATCTATGTTTTACGAGATAATACAAATGATCATGGACAATATTCTCTATAGCCATCCTCACGATCCTGCTCCTATCGCATCCTAGCTTTTCGGATAACTGGTCGAGCTTATCCGCTAGATTAGAGGGTATGCTTATCCCGAACCTTCTCTTCATGGTCATTTTCTCCCCCTCCCAAGAAGTGATAGTAGATAATACGCGAGGAGAACGGCTCCAGTAACACCGCTCGGCGGTAGATTAAGGACGAGTGCAATGTTGAGGCCGAGTAGACCAGCTGTTAATGCTGATAGAATCGATATCGCGAATGCTTTCCCCGACGACTTTGATGCAGTTAATGCTATGCTCACGGGTATCAATATGAGTACATGCTCCAAGATAAAGCCTATGATTCTAAGCAGGGCGGCGGCAGCTAGGCCCAGAAGCGTGAAGACTATTAGGTCGTATACCCAGACCTTTATTCCCGCCAATCGGGCCGAGTCACGGTCTATCCCGATGCTAACCTGTTCCCTATAGGTTGTCCAGACAATGATAAATGAAACAATAGATAAGCCCGTCATGAATAACGCTTCTGTCGGCGTTGCCAGTAGTGGATCACCTAGTATGATCGCCGATATATCTGTCTGTACAGGATAGTTTGTGAGGACATAATAGGCGAGAATAACGCTGAGGGAGGCCGAGAAAGCTATGAAGACCGAGGTAGATACGTCCGGGTCGTGGCCGCGATGTATAGCGTATCCAACCATATATACTAGTAATACTCCCGTAAGCGAGGCTATCACTACCGGATCGTACCCGGTGATATATGCTAAAGGAATTGCCACGAGAACCGCGAGTAAACCACTATGAGGCGCTGCACCAGCAAGGAAGAAGAGCCTCCGAGCACCAACAAGCGCGCTTATCGCCCCTAGCGTTAATGCGGATGAAGCCATCACGGCTACCCATACCCAACTAGTCGTTATCGAGAGAAGGACAGCGTATACGCTGATCATAATAACTAGAATTAGTTCGAGCCTCACTTCTCCTCCCTCCTTAAGACATAGAATGCTGTCACGAAGCCCGTGCATAGACCGAGCAGTAGTGCCGCCTGACTAGTTAGGAGTTGTTCATCGCGTCTGCCCATCGGGCTAACCGAGTTGTTTAATGCGACAGAGGAATTGATCTCCTGGACAATATACTCGAGCTTATCGAGGATACTCGAAGGAGATGTTGGGCTCGGAACAACTATTGTTTTCAAACCATATTTCTCCGCTAGGCCGAGGAGGAGTTTATGGGCTGGATTTGTACTGTTCCCTATAACTACGATGTATTCTATCTTGTGTTGTTCGGCTTGCTCCTCGATTTGTTTAAGAAGCGACGGAGGCGCAGGTACTCCGGGCTGGATCAAGGCAAGATATTTTATCTTAAGGCCCATCCACTCGACAGCATATTGTACGGGTGGTGCTTCCCCAACACCAATACCTGTGATTCTCCTAGTACTCGATATTATCTCGGCCACTTTATTGATCACTTGTGTTTCCTTCTCGATATACACGTCCTTCATGCTCGGTCTCAGAGAAGCCATTGCACTAGCTAGTCTAGAGATAAATACAATATAGTTATATGGATCATAGATTGGCATATGTAGATTAGGCTCCCCCGTTACAGGGTTATCCAGCACCTTAATACCCGGTATATCCGGTATCTCGATCAGTTCCGCCTTTATAATTCCTTCCTTAACCATTTTCTCTATTTGTTTCTCAAAGGCTACATGACCAGTAGATACAATTAGATCGGCCTTCTCCAACAACTCGATGTCCTGTGGCCTCAAACTATAGCTGTGCGGATCTACTCCAGGAGGAACAAGACTTACGACCCTATCTCCAGGAGCTAGGAGCTGTTTAACATCGTATTTTAGGTTGTCAAACGTAGTTACTACAAGTAAACTATTGTTTTGCCCAGCCCATACATGCTGTAACGCCATAGTTGTGGATAGTGTGATTAGCAAAATTAATACTGGGGCGAACCTCATATTATCCCCTGTGCACAGTAATTGTTATCTTTATCTTTAGCCGTGCATAGAGTATAGTGTTTAGGGGTAGATAAATATTGGCTTTGCCTAGAATAGAGTTGATCGACGTCACGACGGGGTATAACGGTGAACCATTGATAAGAGATCTAAACATAGTTATCGAAAACTATGGAGTAGTACAGATACTGGGGCCTAATGGAGCAGGTAAGACAACGTTGATAAGAACTATTCTGGGACTAATAAGACCCATCAAGGGAAAAATAATTATTAACAAGGAAGACGTGACAGGTGATCCGGGAAAAGCCGGGAAATACGCCGGCTATGTCCCCCAGATAACACATGCTCCTGGTTCACGATTCCCGATAACAGTATGGGAGATGGTGGAGTGCTGTCTCCTGATGCGGGAGAAGTGGCCGAGGATACCACGTAAGAAACACAGGGAGCGCGTCGCAAAGGCTCTCAAAAGCGTTGGGCTCGACGAGAAGTACTGGCACAGGAATTTCTGGGAGCTAAGCGGTGGGCAGAGGCAGAGGGGCTTTATAGCAAGAGCCCTTGTAACCGATCCACCAATAATAGTTATGGATGAGCCATTATCAAGCATTGACCCCGCAGGCAGAGCGGAGCTTGCCCGGAGAATAGGCGAGATGGGGCATGACCACCTGTTGATAATAACGAGTCATGACCCAATGCTTCTCCTACCCTATACCAATTACATCATTATGGTGAATAAAGGAGTATACATTGCTGGCCCGCCCAATGAGGTCTTAACAATAGAAAATACACGGAAAATATATGGAGAAGCAGCAATCCCCGTGATGAAGCACGTCCACATAGCCGATTCACACTATTAGCGCTAACCATAAAGACCGATATAGACCAGGAACAGACCCAGTAGCCCCAACACGATGAAGAAGGGGAGCGCGTACCGGTGATAATCACGTGTTTTCACCCTGGACAGCCTCAAAGCAATAATATTAGCCATGCTCCCTGGGAGAAAACCCACACCACCAATATTTACACCCGCAAACAATGGTTTCCAGTAAACCGTGTGCCTGATAATGGCTATTGTTGCCGGGACATTGCTTATAAGCTGGCTCAAAACAAGTGACACGCCATAAACCTGGACGGGAGTTAGCATGCTTATCAATGACTGTACGCCGAGGAGGTGAGGTATCTCGGAGAAATCAATAAACATTAGAAGGAACACTACAAGCAAGGGGTAATCGACCTCAACCAATATCCTGGGCCTAGACAATAATATTAGCGCAAGGGTTATTATGAGGCCGATCAACGGGTTTTTGAGCTGGGCAGTAATAATGATAGCGATTAACGAGGATATAGATGCTATGGAGAGCTTCTTATCAAGTCTTACCCTAGGAAGATGAGGCAGTTCCTTAATGACGAGCCTCCTGGACAAGAAAACAACATATAGGGCAAGAAGCCCTAGTGATAGGAGGTAGAGTGGAAGAGAAGCCAATACGTACTCGGGCAGGGATACCCCATAGTGTGTCCAGATCACGATGTCCTGGGGATTACCTATCGGCAAGATGATGGAGGCCAGGTTAGCCGAGATAGCCACAAGGGTCACAAGTAATGCTTCTTCGTGGCCGGACAGCTCAGCAACAACTACTACTAAAGGCACCATCACGAATATGGCCCCATCATTCATTATGAGTGGTGCGAGAAGATACGTGATTAAGACTATATAGAACAATGTAGCGCGTGGCAAGCCCTTTGTACGAGATAGTATCCTCACTGCTACCTGGTTTGTGAGTCCTGAAACATGTAGGGAGCGGCTGATCACGAGTAGCGTGAAAATAACTATGAGAGCATTTATGTTTACATATTCAGGTATGCGTTCAACTAGGCCATGATCATACATGAGGAACGAAATGAATAATATGAATAGAGTTACCAAGAGCTTTTCTCTCATGATGAAATCAAAGATCCTTCTCCGAAGCTTCACGCTAACCGCCTGATCACATAAGGCGTCCCGTTATTTCCTCGGTCAGGGGGTAATCTGGAACCAGCTCTTCACCGTCATAGCTAACCTTAATGTGAGCAACGATAAAGCATCTCCATGCGAGAGGCACTACCCACACGTCTTCGGGCTCTCTGTACTCAACGGCTTCGATAACATATAGTTCTTTAACATACTGCTTAGAGAGCTGCCAGACAGTATCACGAGATATTTGTACATTTATAGCATGCACAGGCCTCCCTTTCGGAGAGAAAGTATTCGTGTACGGATCATAATGTATTCTGTCCAAAGCATAGCCATTATACATCAAGGGGACATCAACATGGATTTCCCCGGCGGGACCGCGATGAATTATCGGTGGACCAGCAGTGAATAATTTAATACCCTCCTTCACAAGACTGATTGCTTTGATAGCGTCTTCCGGGCGTATTCTCCGCGGTTCTCGACCTGGACCTCTAATCCTTATAGGCATGATAGTTACACCTGCAAGAGTAATAGCTGTTCTCATCTATTTGATCATAAGGTTTTATTTAAATAAGATTTAACACCCATATCACAGTTTGACCGAGTCAGCGACAACGATACCTAAGAGGTAGGGTGATGAGCAGGTGTAATACCGGTTCATGGTGAGATCTATGATCTTTGATGAAGAGTTCAAGAAGGACTTGAAAGAAGGCGCGGTCTCACTTATGCTCTGTAATCTCGGCGACTATATATCCGGTTATTTCCTCCAGATCTTCCAACCCATTATCATGCATGCGGAGATCCTTCTCGCACTTCTTCCAGCGGCTAGTGATGCACGTGGAGATGTTTACTCCAGCTATGGTTCAAGGCTCGGCACTCTGCTTCACCTCGGTATGGCCAAGAAGCTAATCCGGGCAGAACTCATGGCTTTGTCCTCGATCCTCATCTTGATCAATACGTGGATAGGTCTTCTCACTTTCATTGTATCCATTGTATTTGGCAAGTATAATCTCGAGCCTTACTCAACCGTCTTTGTAGCCGTTTTATCAGCCGTGATCTCAAGTATCATCATGATACCATCAACCACATGGCTCGCTTTCACCAGTTTTAAGCGAGGAATTAATCCAGATAACGTTGTTGCACCTATAGCGACGCTCTTCGGAGACATGGTTACAGTACCTACGATTGTATTTGCTTACCTCATCGCAACAGACGTACCAAGACTCTTTATGTTGTTATTTACACTCGTCCTACTGATCATTCCTGCTTATGTGTTCTACAGGGTTGTTACCAGAGAAGAAAACGATCCGTTGGAGAGAACATGGAACATACTCGTCCAGAACATGCCTATAATAATGTTCTCAAGCAGTATGAGCATGTTCGCCGGAGTGATACTCATGACTAATATAAATAATATTGTAAAGGGATTAGGCATACTGGCGGTCATACCCGCATTCCTAGAAGATGGAGGTGCCATCGCCTGCAGGTTCTCATCCAGGCTCTCCACGAGCCTCCACATAGGCTCCATTAAGATTAAATGGATCCCTAGCGATTCATGGACCCTAAAACAGTTCCTACTAAACCTAATACACGCCCTGATGATATTTGGTTCTCTAAGCATATTTGGTTTTGCTGTCGCAATTTCTCGTGGGGCAACCATTATGTGGGGATTTAAGGTCATTGAAATAGTTATGTCAGCAGGTTTATTGCTCACAGCAATAATAACTATTCTCACATACTATGCGGCGATGGCGAGCTTTAAGGCAGGCATAGATCCAGATAATACGTTGGCGCCCATACTTACAAGCATAGCAGACATAATAGGCACAAGTAGCTTAGCCCTAATGCTCATCGTAATGGGTGGATAAAGGATCGGAAAGGAAATGGTTTATGTCTTATGCCGAAGCCTTTGTCTCCCTAGTATATCTGACGAGGATCTTTGCTATTTCTTCCTTCATCCTGCCAAGAATTTCTTTTACATATGCCTTGTCCTTGTCGCTAAGCTTATCCCATACTTTAATTAGAACCCATAGCTCCGCCATTATTTCTCTGAAACCACAGTCAAATAAGTGTTTAAGCCTTGAGAACATCTCTATAGCTTCGTTGACCCTATCCATGTTCTCCGCTAAGTACTCCAGGCCTTTCTCGGTTATCCTATATACTTTTCTTTTACGGCCCTGCCTAACCTCCTCGTGTATCTCGATATAGTTCTTGCGAAGCAAGTATCTTATCTGTGGATAAATGTTTCCCGGACCAGGCATCTTGCCCATGATCTCTTTGAGCTCCTTCATTATACCATAGCCGTGGAGCGGTTTCTTGCTTAAGACATAGAGTATTAATAGCCTTATGATCCCTCTGTATTTGGCATATACGTCTAAGACGCTTCGCAACGATACCACCGACTAGCCATCCATGTAGTTGGTGTTAGAACGTGGATGTTTCTTCCCAGCTCCGGATCAATATAATGTATTCTTTATTAAAATAGTCTTTGTCAATGGTTATTACTCGTATCTTAAAGCGACTGCTGGCGGTATCTTGGCGGCTCTGTATGCTGGGAATATACTGCCGGCAACACCGATCATTAGGGTCATGATCATTGTTAACCCTATGAATTCCGGCGATATTGCTGGATTAGCCTTGATAAGTATCGTTGTCGTACCCGCATGTATAACCATCCCCCTCGACGCGAGTACGTAGGCCCCGACTATTCCTAGAGAAACTCCTACTATTCCGCCTATGAGGCTCATGACTATGCCCTCAGCTATTATGAGAATCAATACTTGGCCGTCAGTGAAGCCGAGGGCCTTCATTACCCCTATTTCTTTCGTCCGCTCGATAACGGATGTGATCATAGTTGCGGCCACACCAGCTATCGCCACGGCGAATGCTGCTAGGCTGGCGGCGAATGTCATGAAGTTTATTGCCCCTGTTATTGATGACGTTATCTGTGCTATGGCTAGGAACGAGACTATGTCGATGTTGCATCCATAGCTTTGCTTGAGTGTCTCAGTTATATTGTTTACAAGCGCCGGGCTCTTTGCGAGGATGAGGATGCCCGTCCATTGACTTATACCTATGATCCTTTTGGCTGCCTCCATGCTTATGAATACTGTCTGGTCAGGGTTAAGGAACGCTGCTCCACCGTATTTTTTAAGTATTCCCTGTATTAGAAACGCCACATGCTTTACCTCGATTTTACCGCCGCTCTTGACACGGTATATTTGGATGGTTATCACATCGCCTACACTGTATGCTCTTGTTCCCAGGCTCGTGTAGGCTATGTCGTGGCCGATGATGCATTTCGATATATCGCTATCGGCAGGTATGCTTCCCTCAGCTATCTTTAGGCTAGGTATGGCCTTGAATAGGAAGGAGTATGATACAGCATATATGAACACGGTTTTCTTCTGTGTTCCAACCCGTGTCTCTCCCTGTGTCGAATAAAACGGGGTTGCATCTGCTACTCCCGGCAATGACTTGATATAGTTCAGGTCAGCTTCTCCCAGCTTGAAGTTCTCCTTAGGAGTTACAACTATCAGGTTCTCTCCCAGCCCCTTGATCTGCTGGAGTATATAGTTGCTGTAACCAGACACTACCCCGTTTATCATTACCAGGGCCATGGGCCCAATCATAATCCCTATTATCGTTAGTATGGCACGTGTCTTCTTCTCAGATAGGGCTTTAGAAGCTAGTCTAAGTACATCTGTTATTAACATAATTGATCCCTTGTAGACTCCAGTCATCCGCCGAGCCTTCTCATGTGACGCCGTGTAAGCCTGTATATTATAATGAATACTCCGACTAGGAATGTGGCAACCATGCCGATTATTAGGTAGTGCATGGGAGTGGGCTGACCAGTGCTTGCCGCTGAAACTGGTTGTAGTGATGTCGTGTTTTCGACTTCGATCGGTAATGTATAGGTCTTATAGTACAGGTTATTATACATATCCCTATATGTTATTTCCAGCGTAACCGTCCGCGTTGTTAATCTCTGGATATTCATTGATACCTTGAAGGCCATCTGACTTGCCGCATCGATGTCGCCGACGAAGTTTGAAGCCCTTGTGTCGCCGTAGATGATTGCTACATCAACACTTCTCGCCTGTGTAATGCCATAGTTTATCAGTACACCCGATACCGAGAGAACCCCACCACTGTACTTAGCTTTAGTATCACTGCTTATCCCTATATCTATGAATGGCCTCACCAGCGATGATACTGTCGTATTATAGATATTCATTGCCCCGGTCGGGTCACGGTATATTATGGCTATCTTGAACGGCACTGAGGTATACGATATTGGTGTCCCACCCGCATAGGTTATCATGTTCATCGGGTTATAAACTAGCCTATATGTAATATTTATGGACTGGCGAGGCCCAATCATAGAGATGTATTTTATGTTGTTTATGGGCAGAGCTATGGGAGCCATTGGAGCTAGTATGATGTAGACATTATATATTGGTGAAGGCGATGTATTATTTATTGTCATGGTAAACCATGTGGTACCGTTATGGAATACTATCATCTGACTAGCAGTTATGCCTAGCTTGGCCGGTTTGCCGAGCACTAGTATGGGGAACTCTATTGTAAGGTTGTACTGGCTACCCCAAGGATCAATGTAGGATAGATTAGCGTCTACCACGTATTTTCCTGGATGTTTTAAGCAGAGATTGAGGGGTAGCATAAATGAGATCAGTGCTCCCTTGCTGGTTGTTGTCACTGTTGTCTGCTGGGTCTGGGTTGTTAATAGCTTCATTATCTGCTGCACGCTTGGCTGGGCAGCCAGTGTTGTGCTTGGGGTCTGTGGGATAACGGCTGCTGATGCCGGCGCCCTCGCCATGCTTGAGTTGTCCGGTGAATAATATATGCCGCTCGGCAACCGCACATATAGGACTGGGTACCGTATCTGTGGTATCTCGTTGTTCCTCAACACCACATAGTATCTTGCACCCTTCATATCTAGGGTGGGCTGACCTGTCTGCCACCCATACATCACAACGGTGACAGCTTTTCTCGGATTGCTGATCGATATCTTGATGGGTATATAGATAGTCTTTCTAAGACCGGGGCCACCGCTAACCATATAGTATGTTATCTCTATGAATCCCGTGTATACTCCGGGTTTTCCGATCACGTCTAGCCTGAAACTACCAGTCACTGATTGAAGCGAGTTTATTGGGCCTGCTATGTAGGTTATCGTTGAATAATTCGTGTATGGTTTGAACGCACTAGGAAGTACTAGTTTGGCCAAGACTCCTTCGACAGTGTATGGGAGGAGATTCGCTATTGTGAAAGTATATTCGGCGTTCTTTGTGCCAGGGTATACCGGCCAGTTGTTCCTCCAGCCAGCGTTGACTAGATAGATCTCTGTATTATTGATCATTGTTTCCGGCCGCGTAATTACCAGTTTATCGGCCGCCATGTACATGACGTCTATATCGGCGCCATATATCCTGATCTGATAATGTACTGTTATGTTGAGGGGCACTATTCCAGGTTTACTGTTTCCTAGATCGAAGTAAGCTACTGCCCTGACAGAGGTTCCAGGAGCAATTGTCGACGTGACATATATTTCTCTGGTCAGTGGGCGGGCGTTATCGGCATCGATCACTAGTCTTGCATTGTATGCTGGATACTGGCCGTTATTGACTATGATTATTGAGGCTGGCTGATCCCTCATTCCCGGATAAACATATGTGGGCGCTGTTGTTCCCCAGTATACATCCAGTATCTTCAGTTCTGCATAGTACTTTTCCGGGTTATCTATCACGAGATATACGTTGATGCTCTGTTCATTGGTTATGACTACTCCATTGTTTGTCCTCGTGAAGAATAGCTTCAATACTGCCTTGTAGGCCCCGGGCTCGAGATCACCTATGTTTAGCCTGTAGGTGAGGGTCACTGTTGCGCCCGGAGATACTGGGCCCGCGACACTCCTTCGATAGCCTATGGTCTCAAGGCCTCTTGGCAGTATGATCTCTGCTGTCAGGCTGTTTATAGTGTAGCTCCTAATGTTTAGGAGGGTTATCGATAATGTCACTCCTTTTGCTGTTGGGAGCAGGGGTGCCGGCTGCCCGTTATATGTTGTGGCTATCCGTGACAGTATGAACGTCGTGTTTGTACTGTTTATTTCTAACCTGAAGCACAATGTGTTGTTGAGCAGGTATATTGTGTCTGAGTCATCGATTCTTGCTGTGAGCACTAATGTGAAAGACATGATGTTATTAGTGGTATTTATCCTGATGCCGTTAAACGATATACTGAAGACTTGCGCATATGCGACTGAATTTGTAATTGTTTTTATAATGTATTTTCTTCCCTCAAGGCTCTCGGCACCTGGTGGTAGGAGTAGCTTGGCTGTTAATTGTGTTATTGTCCCCGTCTGGTTGTTATAAAGAAGTATGTTGATACCCACATTGTCCATTACACGTGATGGATCTGGTATGTTCCATGAAGCATCCACTAGTTTTATGTTTAGAACGGGTCTACTGATCTCTAGTGTTACGGTCTTGTTTATTTTGAAGTAGGCTTTTCCTCCATTGATTGTTATTATTCCCGTATATATTATTGTGAAGCTGTAGTTTCCTGGGCTCAGTCCTTCTATCTTTACCCCGGTATACTGGACAGATATTATGTCGCCGTACTGGTGCGGTGTGTTTGTATACCATGTATCGTATGCTCCGCCTGTATGTGATGATAATATGCCTTGTGGATAGATTATTTTCGCAGAGAGCCTGTCAACGGTTATGTCATCACTAATCCTTGTTAGTACCTGTATGCTTGCCTGTGCTGTCCATGGGTATGCTTTGCCCGAGCCCCACCGAGCGCTTATTATCTCGAGGATATTGCTTGGCGGCTCAATATTTAGTCTAAGTAATATCGTTTTGTTCATCCATGTGTTGGCCCCGTTTATAGTTGCTTGAGCGGCTAGTTTTATCGCCACGTATATTGTGCCCATGTTGTCTCTATCGATGCTTATGCT
>Ga0256831_1001459_pt1 | contig 12464 bp, 14 predicted proteins | sample 132544metaG_FD_189087 | JGI IMG/M metagenome (GOLD analysis project Ga0256831, IMG submission 189087) | Hydrothermal vent microbial communities from Lau Basin, Pacific Ocean - 132-544 | ecosystem: Environmental > Aquatic > Marine > Hydrothermal vents | place: Pacific Ocean: Lau Basin | collected... | reverse complement strand
GCCTCAACGGGATCACCTCCACCGGCTATGGTTCCTTCAACTACAGATTTAACCCTTGCCGTTTCCTCTCTTACTATTGAGAGGTAGAACTGGTGGAGCTCCCGCCGCAAAACGTAAATGTTGGCAAGTATAGCCAGAAAAAGGAGAAGGAGAATAGAGGCTGGGAGGAGAAGTTTCCTCATATTCCGTACTTCCTCCGCTTATATCTGAGGGACTTTTCATCTATTCCGAGGAGTTTTGCAGCCTTCGTTTGAACGTAACCTGTTCTTTTTAGAGCTTCCTCAATCATTACTTTTTCAAGGCGGGCAACTTTTTGAGGGAGAGGTTCAGAGAAATCAACGGTAAATACTTCGTTGGAACCGGATTCAGATGTGGCAAGATCTTTCAGGTCTTCCGGTTTTATGGTTCCACTTGAAGTTATCACCAGCCTGTGGATGAGGTTCTCAAGCTCTCTCACATTTCCAGGGAAAGGATAGGAGAGAAGTATCTCAAGGGCCTCGGGAGTAATTTTCACTTCTTTCCCGTACTTTGAAGAGAACTTTTTGAGAAAGTAGCCAGTAAGAGTAACAACATCTTCAGGTCTTTCCCTGAGAGGTGGAATTTCAAGGGTTAATACGTTGAGCCTGTAGTAGAGGTCTTCTCTGAACTTACCCTGAGAAATTAGCTCTTTCAGATCTCTGTTTGTTGCAGCAACAAGTTTAACGTCAACTTTTTCCGTTCTATTACTCCCGAGGCGGCGAACCTCTCCCTCCTGAAGAACCCTCAGGAGTTTTGCCTGTAGGGGCAGGGGGAGTTCCCCCACCTCGTCTAAAAAGAGGGTTCCGCCGTCTGCCTCCTCAAAGAGGCCGGGTTTGTCTGAAAGAGCTCCGGTAAACGCACCTTTTGTGTAGCCAAAGAGCTCACTTTCAAAGAGGTTTTCAGGAATTGCGGCACAGTTTATAGAGACGAACTTTCCACTTCGGCCACTCTCTCTGTGGATGTACCGGGCGAGGAGTTCTTTACCGACGCCGCTCTCCCCTAAAATCAGAACGGGAGCATCACTCTTTGCGTACAAGGAAGCTTTACGTAGGAGTTCCTCCATTTGACGGGATGCGTAAACAATGCCGGAACTTTCTGAAGGGGTCTGTCGCCGCAGGGTAACCAACTGGCAGGCTTTCTCAATCAGGTTGATGAGAACGGAAGGGTCAAAGGGCTTTGTAACGTAGTGGAAGGCGCCGGACTTTATGGCGCCAACGGCGTCATCAACGCTGCTGAAGGCGGTAATTACTATGACCTCCGTTTCTGGGAACTCCGACTTAACCTTTTTGAGGAAGGTTATTCCGTCCATACCGGGAAGGCGAACGTCTGTAACGACAACTCCGGGGTTCTCACGGGAGAGGAGGGAGAGAGCTCCCTCGGCAGTAGATGAGGTCAGAACCTTAAAGCCGGCCTCTGAAAGTATCTCTTTTAGGAGCTCCCTCTGAACGTCATCGTCTTCAACAAGTAAAACTTTACACCCCATACCAACACACTTTAAGCAGGTTTTACGCCAGAGCGGAACCAGATGTTGCAGGCTCCCTCTAAAGAGACCATACACGGACCTTTGGGATTTCTGGGAGTGCACGCCGTTCCAAAGAGTTTACAGTCGGTTGGATAGGCCTTACCAAGAACCACTCTGTCACAGATGCAACCAGGGATTTTCTCCTCCTTAATTTCGGGAAGGTTAAAAACAGTCTTAGCGTTGATATGGGAGTACTCCGGACGGAACTCCAGGCCCGATTTTGGAATATTTCCTATACCTCTCCAGTTGACATCTGCCTTTTCAAAGTATTTATACATAAGCTCCTGGGCTTTCCTGTTTCCCTCGGGCCTTACAACCCCTCTGTAAACGTTCTCAAGCTTGGCAGAACCTTCCCTTATCTGGTAGAGAATTCTCACAATAGCCAAAAGCAAGTTCTCAGGTTCAAATCCAGCAACAACAGTTGGTATTCCATACTTCTCAGGGAAAACTCTCCAGGCGTTTGAACCAACTATCGCAGAAACGTGGCCAGGGGCAACAAAAGCGTCAACTCCAACCTCAGAATCCTTAACCAGAACTTCCATAATTTCCGGGGTGAGCTTCTGAGAGGTCAGGATAAACAGGTTTTCCGGAATACCCATCTCAATGAGTGCAGCAGTTGGAGCTGTTGTTGTTTCAAATCCGATTGAGAAGAAGACAACCTTTTTGTCGGGGTTCTCTTGAGCAACCTTTAAAACTTCGTGAGGAGCAGAAACCATCTTGTAGTTTCCGCCGTTTGACCGGATAGAGCCTATACGGGTAGGAACCCTCAACATATCTCCGTAGGTGCAGAGGATAACGTCAGGCCGTTTTGACAGGTTTATAGCGTTTATTACATCACTCTCTGAGCAGACACAGACGGGACATCCGGGGCCTGGAACAAGCTCAACGGTTTCCGGCATCAGTGACCTTAAACCGCTGTAAGCAATTGTGTGTTCGTGAGAGCCGCAGACATTCATTATCTTAATCTTCCTATCTTCAGGAGCCAGGGAGTGAATTAAATTAACAAGCTCTTTAACCTTCTCCATCGTTTCCTCCGGGGTAGATTTTAAACCCAAAAAGCAGAACAAACAGGAACAGTGTAATGGCTGGAGTGAAAGTGAACTGGAAAACCATTGTGCTTAAAATGGCAAACTGAACGGCAGCAGCCTTAACGGGAAAAACTCCCGAAAGGAGAAGACCGACCATAACTCCGGGAATGTGAACAATTCCTGCAGACCTAAACATATCCCTTACGGGAACTGTTATGTCATCAATGAGGCTTTTAAATAGAAATCTGAAGACGTGAAGTTCTGAAGCTCCAAGGGCAAACAATCCAAGAAGAACATCTTGAAGATCAAGAAGCCTCATTTTGAAATACCTGAAGGCGAGAGAGAGACTCCTCATTCCGGCAGCTGTAACAATACCTGCAAGTGGAATCAGTGAAGTTGGAGTAGGTTTGAGGATTCCAGCAAGGTAAAGGAGGAAAAGGGAGAAGAACGAGGTGGTAGAGATGGAAAAGAAAATGGTAGAGAAGGCCCTTAAAGTTGAGTAGGGGAAAGGTTTTAAACGGCGGTAAGCTATTAGAGAGGCGTTAAAGAAAAAGAGAAGAACGATTCCGAAGTTAAGAAGGGAGATGTTCAGTTTTAGTAGATAGAGAATAACAAAGGCTATGGCAAAGAGTTGAATGAGCGAGAGAAAGGATGAGAAGAGGAGCTCCCTCCACATCCCGGAATGGAACTTAAGGTCAAAAACTATGACCAGGAGAACAAACAGATAAGAGATAGCTATGGTCAGAACAAGCTGTTCCATTTTCTACAAAGTCTCCGGGAACTCAGCATATTCTGGGAAGGGGATCTTCCTCAAGGAGCTCAAGCCTTCTAACGCCCCCAATAGAAGTTACGAGCGCAACGCCCGGATCTGAAACGACTTCACCGATAACGGAAGCTTCCTTACCTAAAGGATTTGAGTGCAGGATTTTAAGGGCTTCATCGGTGTCTTCCGGAGAAACAACAATAACCGCCTTACCTTCGTTTGCAAGGTAGAGAGGATCATACCCCAACATATCACAGATAAAACGGACCTCTTCTCTTACTGGAACTCTGTCTTCATAGATTCTCACTCCAAGGCCGGAAGAATCAGAGAGCTCCACAAGAACCGTTGCAAGACCTCCTCGGGTGGGATCTCTCATAAAGCGGAGACCTGGAAGTTTAAAGAGAGGAGTAAGGAGAGAGTTTAACGGAGCACAATCACTTTCAACGGGGGTTTCAACTTCAAACTCTTCTCGGGCTAAAGAAATGGCGATTCCGTGGTCGCCAACGAAACCGGTTACAATGACTTTATCTCCCGGTTTAACCAGTTTGGGGGAGAGCTCCCTCACAACCTCACCAACTCCGGCGGTGTTTATGTAAATGCCGTCGCACTTTCCCTTCTCAACAACTTTTGTGTCTCCAGCAACGATTTTAACACCGGCAGTTCTGGCAGTTTCTGCCATAGAAGAAACGACTTTCTCAAGGGTTTCAATGGGAAGACCCTCTTCAACAATAAAGCCAGCAGTAATGTAACGGGGGAGAGCTCCGCTGACTGTAAGGTCGTTAACAGTTCCGGAAATGGCCAGCTTCCCTATGTTTCCGCCTGGAAAGAAGAGGGGCCTTACAACGTAAGAGTCTGTAGTTACGGCGATTTTTGAAATCCCGGGAAGGTATGTGGCGTCTTGAAGAGTGTGGAGCTCCGGGAAGTTAAAATGTTTCAGGAAAACTTCCTCTATCAGCTCTCTCGTTAGCTTTCCACCACTTCCGTGGCCTATTTCAACTCTTTCTATCTTCAACTGACACCTCCAAGAATGAATAAAACAGGAGCTACTGCTAAAGTGCTGTCTATTCTATCAAGGACACCACCGTGGCCTGGAATGACATTACCGGAGTCTTTCACGCCGAAAACCCTCTTCAGGGAACTCTCAAAAAGGTCTCCTATCTGAGAAATAAGGGTAAGGAGAAAGAGGAGAAGGAAAGTTAAAAATCCTGAAGGTAAAACAGAGAGTTTAACGGCAAAAACATAGGAGATAGCAGTTCCAACAAGTGAACCGCCGATAGAACCCTCAACTGTTTTCTTCGGACTGACAGACGGTATCAGCTTTGTCCTTCCGAAATATTTACCAACAAGGTAAGCAAACGTATCGGTTGACCAGACTATAGAGATAAGGAGAAGCAGAAGTTTTTTAGAAAGACCAGCAACGGAAAGGAGTCCAAAAGTAAGGTATATGAAGAAAGCAAGAACGATAAAGAAATTTTTATCAACTGTTCCGTCAAGTATGAGGGCGTAAGTGAAGAGAGAAAGGGAGATTAAGAGAGGAGAGAGCATTAAAAGTGAAGATAGGAAACTTCCTGAGTAGAAAGAGATTGCAAGGTTTGTGTAGAAGTAACTGAGAAGTTTTATCAGCTGTGGAATGTAAATGAAGAGGAGGAAAAGGAGAGAGAAGATGAGAAGGGCTACTGTCTGGTAACGCTCTAAACGGGAAAGGGTAAAAAGTTCTATAACAGAGAGAGCTCCTATAAAGTAGATAAGTAGATAGTAAAAGGGACGGGGAACTAAAAACAACATGAGAGTGTAGAGGAAGACAATGAGAGCTCCTACAAGTCTCTCCTTCATTTTATACCGCCAAACCTCCTCTCTCTCTTTGAAAAATCCTCAAGGGCTTTTTTAAACTCCTCTTCTGTGAAGTCTGGCCACAGGGTATCTGTGAACCAGAGTTCTGTATAGGCAGACTGCCACAGGAGGAAATTTGAGATGCGGAGCTCCCCGCTGGTTCTGATGAGAAGGTCAAGGTCAGGAAGTTCAGGAATGTAGAGATAGCGCCTGAAAGTCTCCTGATCAACGGAGTCAAGGCCGCTCTTAAGGATTCTATTTACGGCGTCTAAAATCTCCTGGCGACCGCCGTAGTTGACGGCAAAAACGGCAGTCATTCCCGTACAGTGGGCAGTCTGCTCCTCCATCCAGGCAAACCCTTCCTGGAGGTAGTCGGGGAGCTCCCACACCCTTCCCATAGTTCTAAACTTAACGTTGTTCTCAAGGAACAGATCAAGCTTACTCCTCACATACTCGTACATAAGAGAAAAGAGGAAGTTAACTTCCTCTTTGGGTCTCTTCCAGTTCTCAGTAGAAAAGGCGTAGAGGGAAAGATATTTAATCCCGAAATTACTTGCAGCCACAACTATCCTTTCCGTCGTCTCTGCACCCTTTCTATGGCCCTCTATCCTGGGAAGACCTCTCCTTACCGCCCAGCGTCCATTACCGTCCATAATTATCCCAACGTGGAGAGGCAGATTTTCCATTTCCCCCTCTTAACTAAAATTTGTTTCTGTAATTTCCGTTATTTCTCAAAGAATCTATAAAATTTGCAAGCTCCTGAACTTTACCTACCAACATAAAGTGAACGCCACCTGAGAAGTCAACACAGGCTCTTGCAACGTCTAAAGCAAATTCCCATCCGTAGGCTGCAGGATCTGAAGCAGATTCAAGGCCTCTGATCAGCGAGTCGGGAACAGAAGTAGGGTTGAGTCTCTTCATAAAGTTTGCCATTTTAAGGCTTTTAATGGGAAGAATACCTATAAGAGGAACGGCACCCAAGGAATAAATCAGGTTACTAACTTCTTCGGCCAGTTTAACGTCGTAAACGGGTTGAGTCTGAATGAAACGGGCTCCTGCCTTTATCTTCTTCTCAAGTTTCCAGATCTGGAGAACTTCTGGCCCGGCAAAGGGGTTATAGACGGCCCCCAAAAACAGGTTGATCTTACCTTTTAACTCCTTACCGTTTAAAAGATAACCGCTGTTCAGTTTTGAAGCAGTTTCTATAAGCTGAACAGAATCAAGGTCAAAAACCGGCTTAGCATCGGGTTGATCACCTAAGGTAGTAAAGTCTCCGGTCATCAAACAGACGTTTTCTATACCCAAAGCGTAAGCTCCCATCAGTTCAGATTGAAGGGCTATTCTGTTCCTGTCTCTACAGGTAAGCTGAAGGATGGGTTCATATCCTGAATCCAGGAGGAGTTTTGCCATAGGAAGGGGAGCCATTCTTACCATAGAGCGCTGACAGTCTGTAACGTTAAAGGCATCCACTTTACCCTTTAAAGGCTCTATAGATTCAACAACCGGCTTCCAGTCGGTTCCCCGAGGGGGTGCAACCTCCGCCGTTATAACAAATTTGCCTGAACTAATCTTTTCCCTGAAAGACAACTACTCCTCCAGAACAAGCTTTTTAGGATAGACAGATAGAGAGTAATCCTTCATAGAAACGGGCTCCCTCAGTTTTTCCAGTTCGTTAAGCTGTTCCATCCTCTGGGCAATCTTGTACCAGATACAGGGGAGATTCGGATCAACCTCACACTTGCCGGCAATGGCTCCACCACAGGGACCGTTGGTTAAAGATTTGGGACATCTGGCAATGGGGCATATTCCACCTGTATCAGATATTACGCAGTCTCCACAGGCTATACAGTACTCCTCAAAGTAGCGGCCTTCTCTCTCAGAACCTATAAACAGTGTTGTAACTCCTGTCTTTACAGGAATAGTTACGTTTTCGGCTATCAGTTGAGTTCCGGCACCACATGCAAGGGAGAGGATAACGTCTGAGATCTCTTGAGCTTCACGGAGCAAGCTCTTTGAGGAGTGGTCAAGCCTTTCTAAAATACAGGTGCCGCCCGGGCTTTTAACTCCGGCAATTTTAAACCCCTTGAGCTCAAGGTAGCCGGCTATTTTGTATGCTTCCCGAAGACCACCGTTCTTGCACCTCGCAGACCCCAACTGACAACCAATTATGTAAACCTTCTTAAAGCCAGATAGGGAATTAAGTATCTCTTCTAAAGGCTTTAACTTAACTGTAACCAAAAGAACCTCCGGCAAAAGAGTAGAAGGAAAACTTAAGATTGGTATTCTACTATAAAGTCTTAAGCGGAAATTTCTTCAAGGAAAGCTCAAAGAGATAAGGGTACAAATTCAGGGTACAGCCAAAGCTTGAAAGCCTTGGAAAACATGACCAACAAAATCTCCGACAAACATCAGAAGATTAAAAATACGAAGGAAAGAACGGTAATCACATGTAAACTTTTACGCTGGCGCTCCTTTTCAGGTTATCAAGGTAGTCTTTAAGAGCCTTTTGAAACTTCATCATGTAGAGCTGCTGTCTAATCTTCTCTCTATCGCAGTGCCCCCTCTCCTCTGACTTCACATAGACAATGTAAAAGCCATCAGAAGTTCTAACGAGTTTATAGTTTCCCGGTTTTATACTCCAAACGGCCTGATCTAAAGGTTTTATGAGCATTCCCGGTGTGACTTTCCCGATATGGCCACCTTTTGAGGCAGTTTCTCTATCCTCAGAGAGCTCCCTTGCAACCTTCTCAAATGGAACGCCGTTTGAGAGGAGCTCCATAGCTTTGTCTGCTACAGAACGGCTCTTAGTGTAGATGTAGTAAACGTCTCTTACAGGTTTTCCTTCCTCTTTCTGGCACACCATCTCCACTTCACCGTCTGAAACAGAAACCTTTGATTTAACGTCACGGGCTATGAGTTTCGCAATTAAGAGCTGCTCTCTAATCTTCTCTTTCAGGTCGTTTAGCGTTAGTCCTTCCTTTCTGAGGAGTTCAGAGAGCTCTTTCTCATTCTTTATTCCGTTCCTGACCATAAAGCTCTTAAGAGCCCTTTGAACTTCTGAATCTGAAACTTTAAGCCCCTCAGATTCTGCCTGTGTGAGGAGTATTTTCTTCTCAATCAACTTGTCCCTTGCAACTCTTAAATCTGGAATACCGTTTTCTTTAGCGTAAGAGACAATTTCACTGTAGAGTATTGGCTCTCCATTTACAACAGCAGCTATATAGTCAACAATCTTCGCTTGAGAAGGCAGAGCCGTTAGTAACAGGAACAGAAAAAGAACTACTAAACGCACTTTTACCTCCCAAATCCGATGTTCAAAGGCCCCAAAACCGGGGCCAGATATGGCTGGATTGATTATAGCCAACTTATAGCCAACTACTTTGAGTAAATCTCAACTTTTGAGTGTTTCTCAAGCTGAGAAACGTAACTGTTGAGAGCCTTTTTGAACATTTCCTGTTCCTTTTGCCGCTTCAAGCTCTGAACGATAAAAGGCTTGAGAGAGGCATAAGGAACAGGCTTCCCATTTGCATCGGTAAATCTATCCTTGTTTTTCTCGTAAAAAGCCTTGGCTTCACTATCAGAAACCTCAACCTTTCCTATCTTAATGTGCTTCCTTAGGAGTGCCTGAACCAAGATGCGTTTTTTCATCAGGGCAATCTCTCTTTGAACTTCCGGGTCCTTCTCAACACCCTCTTTTAGGGCCTCTTGATAGAGGAGCTCCTCTTTAACCATATTGTTAAGGAGCTGTTTTCTGAAAGCAGGATTGTTCTCAAGAGACTTATAGTTTGGGGGTAGAGACTCCATAACCTGTTTTAGATCTTTCTCGGTTATCGGCTTTCCGTTCACCCTGGCAAGGATCTTCTCGGCAGCAAGGGCAGATCCTGCAACCGAAAGAGCTACAGAGAAGGCTAACAGTGCTTTTCTCAATTTGTCCTCCACAAAGTTTATTTGAGCTAAAGTTAGTTTACCTTCAATCCAATTGCAAAGATAGGGTCTGAGCATAATTTTATGGAGCAAATTTCTCCGAACCCTATTCAGGTGAAGGTATGAAGAGGAAAGTTAACCTTAACGAGATAACGGCAAAGGAGCCGCTAAAGGTAAAGACCGAAATCCAGCCCTCTGTGATGAAGCTACCGGAAGAGGAGATAAGCAACTCTTCTCCTTTTAAGTTAGAAGTTGAGATCCAGAAAAAACCGGCAGGTTATCAGGTAAAAGGACATATAAGCGGAAACGTTGAACTTACCTGTAGCAGGTGCCTGAAAAAGTTTAACCACCATATTGAACAAGATTTTGAGTACAAACTGCTTCCTACTTCTGAAATAACAGGAGGCGAGATAAAAGGGAGTGACCTTGATATAAAATTCTCCGACGAAACTGTTTTAGACCTTGCAGAAGTTACAGAGGAACAGATACTCCTTAATCTGCCGGTAAAACCGGTATGCAGCGAAGAGTGTAAGGAAGTTCACTATACAGAGTGGACCGAAGACAGAGAGAGAGAAGTTGACAAAAGGTGGGAAAAGTTAAAAGAGCTTAAAAATAAACTTAAAAAGGAGTGAGGTATGGCAGTTCCTAAGAGGAAGGTCTCAAGGACAAGAAGGGACAAGAGGAGAACCCACTGGAAGGCCAAGAACCCGGCCATCTCTGTATGCCCCAACTGTCTTCAACCCAAACTTCCCCACAGGGTGTGTAAACACTGTGGATACTACAACGGTAGGACAGTTGTAGAGGTTGAGGAGTAAATGAGAATTGTTCTGGACGCTATGGGGGGCGACTTTGCCCCTCAAACTCCTGTTGTAGGGGCAGTTCAGGCAGCGAAAGAGTTTGGAACAGAAATAGTTTTAGTGGGAGATAAGGGAAGGATAGAGAAGGAACTCTCCAAGTACTCCTACCCGAAAGGGCTGATTGAAGTAGTCCACTCAGAAGATGCTGTTCCTATGGACGAACAGCCGGTAAGGGCCCTGAAGAGGAAAAACTCCTCTATCCACGTAGGGCTCCAGCTTGTGAAAAATGGAGAAGCCGATGCCTTTGTCAGTGCCGGGAACACAGGAGCTGTAATGGCCATTGCCCTCTTTACCGTTGGAAGGTTGAAAGGTGTTGAGAGACCGGCCATCTCCACAATTCTTCCAAACCTGAAAGGGCACACGTTCCTTTTAGACGTAGGGGCAAACGTAGACTGCAAACCCTATCACCTCCTCCAGTTTGCCGTGATGGGTAGTGCCTACGCCCGTTACGTTTTAGGGGATGAGAACCCGAAGGTAGGCCTCTTGAACATAGGGGAAGAAGAAGGAAAGGGAAACGAACTGACCAAAGAAGCCTACAAGCTTTTAAAAGAGGCGAAAGAGAAAGGTTTAAATTTCATCGGAAATGCAGAAGGAAGAGATATATATTCGGGAGAGTTTGACGTTATTGTATGCGATGGGTTTGTGGGAAACGTCGCGTTAAAACTGAGTGAAAGCCTTGCAAAGATACTGGCGAAAATTCTGAAAGAAGAGATTGAAAAACATTTTATCTCAAGGATAGGAGCTATAGCTCTTAAACCGGCCATAAAGGGATTCAAAAGGAGGATAGACTACGCAGAGTGGGGTGGAGCTCCCCTCCTTGGCATAAAAGCTCCTGTTATAATTTCCCACGGGAGCTCCAACGCAAAGGCCATAAAGAACGCCATTAGAACGGCGACACAGTTTGTAGAGTCGGAGCTCAACAGCCATATAGAGGAAGAGATAGAAAAGCTAACGGGTAGGTAAATGGGTGTAAAAATAGTTTCAACCGGCTCTTACGTCCCCGACAGAGTTCTTACAAACTTTGACCTTGAGAAGATGGTAGATACATCAGATCAGTGGATAACCACAAGAACAGGTATAAAAGAGAGAAGAATTAGTGAGGGAGAAACCACATCTGACATGGCGGCAGAGGCCGCAGCAAGGGCAATAGAGGGAAAGGCAAAATCTGAAGAGATAGAGCTGATAGTGGTTGCAACAGCTACCCCCGATGCCTTCTTTCCCTCAACTGCATGCAAGGTTCAGTCAAAGTTGGAAAACAAAGGAGCTATCGCTTTTGACATATCTGCCGCCTGTACAGGTTTTATATACGGTCTCTACACGGTTGACTCAATAATGAGAAGCAAAGGAATAAAGAGAGCTCTCCTTATCGGAGCAGAGCGGTTCTCAAAAATACTGAACTGGAAAGACAGAACAACCTGCATACTCTTTGGAGACGGAGCGGGAGCAGTCCTTGTTGAGCAGAGCGAAGATGAGGGAATCTTGGGCTTTGACTTAGGAGCAGACGGGTCTTACGGGGAGCTCCTCGTAGCCCCATCTGTAGGTTCAAACGAAGAGCCGCCCCACTACCTGAGGATGAGAGGAAACGAGGTATTCAAAGTTGCCGTTAGAACGATGGTTGAATCTGCACAAAGAGTTTTAGAAAAATCGGGAATCTCTCCAGATGAGATAGCCCTTCTGATACCTCATCAGGCAAACGTAAGAATCATAAATGCTGTAGCCGAAAGGCTTAAAATCCCGGAAGAGAAAGTTTTTATAAACCTCAACCGTTACGGGAACACAAGTGCTGCCTCAATACCGATAGCGCTGGACGAAGCCGTTAGAAACGGAAGAGTTAAAAAGGGCGACAAAATCCTGATGGTCGCCTTTGGTGGAGGGTTTACCTGGGGTTCCTGTATAGTAGAGATATAAAGGAGGGAGAATGTTAAGGACAAGGGTTTGCGAGATACTGGGAATTGAATACCCGATTCTGCAGGGGGGAATGGCCTGGATTGCCGACGCAGAACTTGCTGCAGCAGTATCAAACGCCGGCGGTCTGGGAATAATAGCCGGCGGAAGTCGGAGTGCAGAAGAGCTCCGTCAGGAAATAAGGAAGTGTAAAGAGCTAACGGATAAACCCTTTGGCGTGAACGTAATGCTCATGATGCCCAACGCTGAAGAGATAATTCAGGTCTGTTTAGACGAGGAGGTTCCCGTAGTCACAACCGGAGCAGGCAACCCTGGAAAGTACATACCGGCGTTCAAAGAGAAGGGAATAAAAGTTATCCCCGTAGTTGCAAGCGATGCTCTGGCAAAGAGAATGGAGAGAATCGGAGTTGATGCCGTTGTAGCTGAAGGAATGGAAGCCGGAGGCCACATAGGGAAGCTGACAACAATGGCTCTCATTCCGTCAATAGTTAGAGCGGTTAAGATTCCCGTTATAGCCGCAGGGGGAATAGCGTTAGGAGAGCAGGCTGCTGCAGCCTTTGCCCTTGGAGCTGAAGGAGTACAGGTGGGAACCCGGTTTCTGGCTGCAAAGGAGTGTA
>Ga0256831_1001458_pt1 | contig 12465 bp, 12 predicted proteins | sample 132544metaG_FD_189087 | JGI IMG/M metagenome (GOLD analysis project Ga0256831, IMG submission 189087) | Hydrothermal vent microbial communities from Lau Basin, Pacific Ocean - 132-544 | ecosystem: Environmental > Aquatic > Marine > Hydrothermal vents | place: Pacific Ocean: Lau Basin | collected... | reverse complement strand
CTTTCAATAGTTTACTCCCATATAGATTCGAAGAACCTCGTAATTTATGAGCATAGTGAGCACAAGAACTCGCATCATTCGTCTCAATACTAAGATACAAACGTTCAACTGACTCCTGTAGCAAATGGAAAGCCGTCAACAAAAAATTATCTGCCTTAGTTCTCCCCAAGCTAGTCATTACCTTTTCCAAGTTTTTTAGTATTTCTTGGTTGGATGTTTTTGCATTTAAAGCATACTCTCCACAATCATTTAGAATCATGTGCTTGATTGGTGACATATCAGCTTCCCTTCTACTACTATTTTTTACTTCCATGTTATCGTCCATAACCATTATTATTGCTATAACTTACCAATAATGTAATGATTTTTCGCATAAATTATTGAACACCTAGGAATCTAACTTCCCTAAGCTCCAGAAACAATAAGAGAGGAATATATCTTGGCTGAAACAACACTACTCTGGCATGACTATGAAACATGGGGTGTAAATCCTCGTCGTGATCGCCCTTCACAGTTTGCAGCGATTCGCACTAATCTGAATCTTGAAATCATTGGTAAACCAGTTGAAATATTTTGCCAGCCAAGCCAAGATTTTATCCCACACCCTGAAGCAGTTCTAGTAACAGGTATTACACCACAGCGTGCAATGCGCGAAGGTATTCCCGAAGCTCAGTTTTTTCAGCAAATTAATGCGGAATTTTCCAAAGCAGGCACCTGTGGGGTAGGCTATAACAGTATTCGCTTTGATGACGAGGTCACACGCTTTGGTTTTTACCGCAACTTTATCGATCCCTACGCACGTGAATGGCAAAATGGCAATAGTCGTTGGGATATTCTCGATTTAGTGCGCATGACTTATGCGCTACGCCCTGATGGTATTGAGTGGCCACAACGTGACAATGGCACGGGATTACCTAGTTTTCGTCTGGAGCATCTCACTACTGCCAATAACATAGAACACGCGGGCGCTCATGATGCGCTGATTGATGTTAAAGCAACCATTGAAATAGCGCGTTTAATTAAGAGAACCCAGCCTCGACTGTTTGATTTTTACTTTAGTTTACGTCAAAAAACAAAAGCGGCAGAACTACTAAAACTCCATGCCGATACTATTGTGTTGCATATTTCAGGAATGTTTCCTGCTGAACTCGGTTGCATTGCACCCATTTATCCACTCATGCAACATCCTACCAATAAAAATGAAATTATTTGCTTTGATTTACGCCAAGATCCTGAGTTATTACTCAGCCTGAGCGCTGAGGATATTGCTATAAATCTTTATACACCCAATAAAGAACGTGCTGAAGATGATGTTCGCGTGGCGCTAAAGGGAGTTCATCTCAATAAATCACCTGCACTTGCACCCATCAAAACACTATCAGATAAACAAGCTGAAAAATGGAAAATTAACTGGAATGAAATAGAAGCAAACAAACAAAAATTACTGAGCGATAAAACCTTATTGCCACGTTTACAAGAAATGTATCAGAAGAAACGTGATTTTGGTGAATCCGATGTTGATTCTGCGCTTTACAATGGTTTTATTAACCCCGCAGATAGAAAAATTTGCAATCAAATTATTAACACATCACCCGAAACATTAGCAAAATTAACCCCTGCCTTTTCAGATAACCGCCTGCAAACATTATTTCCACGCTATCGCGCTCGTAACTGGCTGGAGACACTTAATACAGATGAACAGCGTGAATGGCAGGAGTTTTGCCATGCGCGGCTAATGGATGGAAAATATGGCAGTACGCTGACGGCGCATGAATTTAATAATACGCTTGAGGAAATAGCACAGCGGGATCTTTCAGAAAGGGAGCAAAAACTAATGCAGGAATTGGTAGCTTGGGTGCAAAGTTTATAAGAATACAATTATTCTCGCAAAGATACAGAATACGCTAAGAAAAGATAAAACCTTAAGCCTCGTAAGGAAGTTCCAAGCAATGATTTTACCAATCTTACTTGCCCTCTTGCGCCTCTTGAGATGCTCCAATCAGGAACAAAAAATCAGCGCAATATAGGTAAATTCATTACTTGAAACTTCCTAAGCCTATTTTTCCGTGTATTCTGTGTTTTCCGTGGGTTTAATCTTTTTAGAACAAACCTATTTCTTCTCTTGCTTGGTCAACATATCAACTAGCTGAAATAATTTTTCTTCACTACCTGCGGCATACGGACTGGTGCGATATTTACCATTGATAATAAAACTAGGAACAGAGCTTATTTGCGATGCAACCCCTATCTGGCGGGCACGATTTAATTTTGCTTTATATGCCATTGAGTTTTTAGTCGCATTGTATTGCGCCTCAGAAACCCCAAGTTGTGCAAAATACCGCTTAACAGCGCCTTCATTTTTTAAACGACGACCCTGCTCATGAATAGCATGCAGGACTTTACTAAGTAGCTTCTTTTCACCTTTTGGATCAAGTAGCTGGGCAATATAGTATGTTTCTGCATCTTTAGACCATACGGGGTTTAACATTGCTGGAACTTGCTTGAAATCCACATAATCAGCTTTGTTCTTTCTATATTTTTCCACAAGCGGTTCAAGATGATAGCAGTGCGGACAACCAATCCACATTAACTCTATTACTTCAACTTTTCCAGCGGGAGCATCTGTGTTTATTTGTGGAAATATTTCAAAATAATGCACACCCTCTACAAATGCTGGGGCGCTTTTCTTTTCTGGAGCAGGTGTTGGATTCGTTTGGCTGGCGTGAGAAGCATCTGCCACTACAATTTTGTCTTCTGTTTTATCTGCTGATTGGTTAACTGATTTTGTAACGATAGGCTTTGCCGTTTGCGTAACTTTTTGAATGTTTTCTTTCACCTCAGTCGGCGCTTGCTCTGCTGTAGCGGTTGTTTCATTGCAAGCGACTAAAACAAATAAACTAATCGCAATAATTGAAGTGGATAATTTTGGTAATAATTTTTTGGTCATAATTTGTGATTTCATTTTTAGCTTTTCCTGTTTATAGCTATAAGACTCAGGTACTGGATAACATTTTTATCTATTTAAGGATACCTCATAGTAGCATTTTGGCATTCCCTACCTATGGCAAAGGCTACTATAATACCTCAAAGTTATGAATCTGGATGCACTATGTCATCTGAATATTATTACGACTTGGCAATTATACGCCTATAAATATAAATGATAGGCATAAAAAAAGGACAATAAACATTGTCCTTTTTCATAAATTTGTCAATTACCCGTTAATTAATCACGCAAACCTGTAATAAATTCAGCAACTGCTTTCATATCAGAATCTGTCATATTATAGGCAATATTCCGCATCATCTTTCCAGGGTCATTTGCACGCTTACCCGCTTTAAATGCCTTTAATTGCTTAACAATATACTTATTGTGCTGACCTGATATTTTGGGAAATTTAGCCTTTGCAATCCCGTTGCCCGTCACACCATGACAGGCTGCACATGCTGTTACTTTCGAGGAGCTCCTGCCACCTTTATAAAGTTGACGGCCAGCATCTACCAATTTATCGTCAGCAACACCAGGTTTCTGTTTTTGACTAGCAAAATAAGCGGCTATATGTGGAATATCATCATCAGATGCTATTGCCTTTGCCATTGCTGTCATTGTCGCATCTATACGCTCACCAGAGCGGAAGTCATTTAATTGTTTAATAAGATACTCTTCACTCTGACCTGCTAGCTTTGGCCAAATAGGATTGACACTATTTCCATCCGCACCATGGCACGCGACGCAAGATCCCGTCAGTGCTTTTCCTTTTGCCGCATCTCCAGACGCAAAAACTGATGCTGATGTTGTTAGTGCAAGCCCCACAAGTGCAATAATAAGTGCTTTGTTCATTCCAAATTGCTCCTAAAAATAAATTGGTATTGATAAAATAAATGACTGGGGATGAGGTCGTGATGTGGGTTATTATTGGATTTATCATCAAATAGCACTATTCATAATGCCCTGAGCGCCCCGATTTTAGTTGATTACTCCAATTAACAAGGATAATCCGCTAAAAATTTTACTCAATAAAACCTTAGCGTATATTATGCCTAATTGGAAAATCATCTAATACTAATATAGCAACTAAAACAGCGCAATTTATACCATATGATATTTCTAAACACTATATTTTTAACAACTATTAAGAGCTAAAAAAGCAAAGCATAAATACCCAAAAATAGGTGCATAAGCTTTTCCTTACACAACTATTTATTAACCCTTTTAAGGATCATAATTAATGAGCGCTTACTACCAACAAGCACATTTTATCCAAAGTGCGACAACACAAAGCACACTACCTGCTGAACTAGGATTCGAGGTCGCTTTTGCAGGACGCTCAAATGCAGGAAAGTCGAGTTCATTGAATCGCTTATGCCAGCAAAAGGCATTAGCACGTGTCAGTAAAACGCCTGGACGAACTCAACTTATTAACTTTTTTGCACTTCCGCAGGGGCGCTATTTAGTTGACTTGCCTGGCTATGGCTATGCAAAAGTCCCTGAGAAGGTAAAAAAGAAATGGCAAGCGTTTATCGAATCGTACTTAAGTACTCGCTTCACGCTGCGAGGACTGGTATTAATTATGGATATTCGCCGTCCAATGCAGGACTATGACAAAGTCATGCTATCTTGGGCGCAATCACGCAATCTAGCGATTCATATTCTGCTTAATAAATCCGATAAATTTAAGCGTGGAAAAGCAACCGCGAGCTTATTGAAAGCACGCAAAGAGCTAAAACAGTATACAAATCCTGTCAGCATACAAATGTTTTCTGCTTTTAAAGGGGATGGGGTTGATTTATTAAGGGATAAACTAGATGAATGGCTATATCCAGAAGAAACGTAAAAGAAAACTAGCTGCAGTTCAAAACCCGCAAATAAAAAGACTCTGTATAATAGGGGGCTACTATACAGAGTCCAAAAAACAGGTTTGGATTGGGGACACCAAACCTGTGACCGCAAAAGACGAGTAAAACGCCGGGCTTAAGCGTTATGAATTTACCCATCTTTAGCTTGCGGAAGCTTCATCACATCAATAATGATTGTGACATAAAAAAATTATCTACTAGTATAAAATAGCTTTAAACTTCAAAAATATAACACTAGTAGAAGTGCTACCAAAGATAACTCCCTTTGATGTTTGTAATACTAGTATAACTTCTTTCAAAATGCTTGGATTAGATCAAAATTAATTCATTTTTTTTAATATTTTTTTATCTTTGGGTATTTTAACTACTAAAAAGCCTTAATGAGCTTGTTTCCGATAGTTTTTTCTATGGTACTCATTAATTGAGATTCTCCCAATGACGACCGTTCTGTTTAAACGCCGACCATTTCTAATATATTCTAAGTTTACCCGCGAGCCTATACGCAAATTTCCAATGCTATTTTTTAGGTTAGCACTATTTTTGATTACCTTTCCATTGACGCGAGTTACAACATCACCTGCTTCAATACCTGCCACATCCGCAGGAGAACCAACAATGACGGCTGATATCAAAGCACCTTGACTATTTCTCAATCCAAACGCCTTAACCAGAGCGGGACGTAAGTCTTGTATTTCTATACCTAATTGCCCTCGCTCTACTTGTCCATGCGAAATTAGCTGACTTTTTATGTTTTTTATCATATTAGAAGGAATCGCAAACCCTATACCCACACTACCACCACTTTTCCCACCGAGTATTGCGGTGTTAATACCGATTAACTCACCGCGCAGGTTAACTAGCGCCCCTCCAGAGTTCCCGGGGTTAATGGGTGCATCGGTTTGAATAAAGTCTTCATAATCTTCTATGCCTAAACCTGTTCGTCCTAAGGCACTGACAATGCCAGAGGTAGCGGTCTGCCCTAGACCATAGGGATTACCAATTGCCACCACAAAATCTCCCACACGCAGACGATCACTATTCGCAAAGCGCATTGCCGTCAAACGCTGTGCAGGAATTTGAATAACGGCAACATCTGCTTTTAGATCCTTACCGATAACACTTGCTTGAAATTGACGACCATCATTGAGTCTAACAATAATTTTCCCTGAGCCATCGATGACATGCGCATTGGTTACAACATAACCGCCTTTAGCATCAACAATTATTCCCGAGCCAGTGCCGCCGCCTCTGCGCAATTTACGTTGGTTGCCAAAATAAGATTGATACTGCTTTGACTGACGACCCTCTGTTGAAATATTAACAACCGAATCAGTTATCCTTTCAAGCATATCAGCCAGTGATGGTAATGCTTGCCCATTAACCGCTGTTGGCAAGCTTGCAAATGCAATCCCCCATAGCCCTAATGAAACATAAAGCAATGAAATATAAAATGGCGTACGTTTATGGTGATTCATCTTTTTTTACCCTTAGGGCTGAAGATTTAATAATATCCGAAACTAGAACCCAGAATGTTTGCTCTAGATTGGATACTCTCAGGAGGTGCATAGTTGTTCTACGTACCTACAGAAAATGCCCTTGAAATGTAGTAGTCTGAGAGTATTCAAGCTAGGTCAAAAAAGGTAGCATGCCCACTTTTTGTAGTGCAAGTTAGGTATTATTGAATACTCTCCCCCTTAATTTCGAGGACTCCATTTAAAGTGCTCTTGCATTTTTTGGTATAATTTTTGGTCTGCTTCGTCTGTAACAGGTGGGTTATGTATAGTTAAAACAACGTATTGGTCACCCGCAACACTTCCTGGCAAGCCCTTACCCCGCAAACGCATTTTTTGCCCTGAGTAGGCACCCGCAGGTATTTTTAAGTTGATACTTCCCGCCAATGTTTTCACTGCTATCGTAGCACCTAAGGCAGCCTCCCAAGGTGCTAATAATAAATTCAAATAAATATCTTTATTTTCAACCTTAAAGTCAGGATGCTTATTAAAGGTTACCTTTAATAATAAATCACCGCCTGTTGATGCCTTGCCCCGTAAACGGATTTTTTTACCTTCTTCAATACCCTTGGGAATTTTCACATCAATACTTTTACCACTCGGTAAACGGATGGTTTTCTTTGCGCCTCGAAAAACATCCTCCAGATTTAGACGAATAGTTGCAGACTGGGAAGCTGGCGTCGTTCTTCTTTCTTCTCCAAAAGGATTGGCTTGTTGTGTTTGCTGCCCAAAAATAGATTCAAAAAAATCGCTAAATCCTGCATTTCCTCCTTGAGCATAACCACCCGAACCAAAGCCTTCCGCTCCTGCATAAGATTGTTGATTCTGTCCTTGATTCCAATCTGCGCTACCAAGCTGGTCATATTGAGCGCGTTTTTTCTTATCTTTTAAAACATCGTATGCTTCACTGACATCTTTAAAGCGCGCCTCAGCATCACCCGCCTTGCTAACATCGGGATGATATTTGCGTGCTAAACGACGATAAGCTTTTTTTATCTCATCTTTGGATGCTGTTTTTTTGACATCTAATGTCTTGTAATAATCTTTATAGTCCACTTATTTTACTCTTTAAAAAATACCAACGGCCTTGGCAGAAGTCGCTATCTGAAAAATAATCGCCATTATATCTTTATTAAACTGCATAATTTTTTCATCAATTTTAGGAAAAACCATTATTTCATCACCAGGGGATACCTTTAAGTTACCTCCCATAAGAACTTGTCCATTAGGTTTCACTATCACGATCTTTCTCTTTTCAGCCCTTTCGGTAAAACCACCTGCACGTTGAATATAACCATAAACAGTGGCATTACTCGCGTAAACAATCGACTGGGGCATTTGCACTTCACCACTAATAATGACCACATCGCTCTTCTTAGGGATCACGATAACATCATTTTCTTCTAAGCGAATATTTGAAATATGTCCATTATCACTGACAACAACCCTGCCATCGACTTTAACCTGCTTGGCATGTTTTACAAATTGCAAAATAAGCCCTGCTTCTTTTGCTCTAATGAGTGCCTCTGTATCGGATGCTGCGGGTGTTGTCAATACGGCTCGCTCTAATCTAAAGATTGATTTATCTAAATTTTCCTTCTGCCTAAGGGCAACGCTCTTGCGCTTTAAATAAATATTAGCAATATCTGCTTCATTTGGGTCAACTGAAACATAATCAAGTAATTCTTTTAAACGGGTGCCTCTTTTAATCGAATAATAGGAACTCCCTAAATGACTACCCTCTATTCTTACTGACATTGTTTTTAGCTTCGCATCAGTGATAAAACGTAGCGTATCACCATCCATTATATAGGTGCCTTTAAAACGATTGATTGAAATATAATTTGACCACGGCTTACCTCGTCGAGTACCCGAAACAATGACATTACTGGCTTTTTTATAGGGGCGAGCATATTTAATGACCTCTATACCTCGCGTACTTCGACCACCAAACTCGAAGCTAAATTTCCCTCTCACTTCACCTTCGACATTAACCGTTCCCCCCTGCTGTCCGACCAATAGAGTATCGCCATCCCTAAATTTCCAGTGAGGAAGCTTACCCCATAAAAGAAAGGCGTATAAATCAACCGTCTTTACGGCACGATTACCCCGCATTATACGTATATTGCGATAGCTACCGCGAATAGAGTCAATCCCACCTGCTTGTTGTAAAAAACTAATAACACTATCCGTTGGTGAACCCGCATATTGTCCTGGTCTAAGCACAGCACCCGTAACAAAAACTCTAAGTGGCGCTGATGTCAACACATTAACATAGACTTCAACCCCTGCTTTATAACGCTCTCTCAGTTTGTTTTTCACAACCGACTGTAAATTAGAGGCTTTTACTCCTGCTGCTTGCACTGTACCAATTTTTGGAATAAACAGCTTGCCATTAGCATCGACAGTAACCACTTGATCTGCCTGCACCGCTTCGGCAACACCCCAGATATGTAACGATACTTTATCACCTGCTATTAGTTGGTAGTTTGGATCAACACTTGTATGCTTCTGCGTTGCAAAGTTACCTGTAAAGATATTAGACCCAAAAGGCATATAGGCTAGACGTTTTACAGCTTGACCTCTAGCAATCGTATTAGTGGTTTCGGCCTTTAGCAAACCGCTAAAACTAAAGAGTGTCAGCACAACGACTGCTAATTGAAAATATTTTTTCATACAAATCATACTCATAAATCTATCCGTCTGAACCAAGGTAAAGCGTTAGGAAGTTCCAAGCAATGATTTTACCCATCTTACTTGCCCTTTTGCTCCTGCTGGCTACCAGTTTAAGGCGGGACAGTTAATGTTTCTGCCTATTCACCCGCACCCTTCGACAAGCTCAGGAAGCGGTGTCCTGAGTCTACCGAAGGGCTAGTTCCCTGAGCTTCTCGAAGGGTGCGGGTTGTTTGCGATGACTTTACTTGTCCCGCCTTAAGTTGGTAGCCCTCCTACTTGAATCATCTCAATCGTTGCGTAGAGCAACTATGCGCCTCTTGAGATACGCCAATCAGGAACAAAAAATCAGCACAATAGAGGTAAATCCATTACTTGGAACTTCCTTAGTTAAACCCAACCAATATGATCTTTAACGGTAGCAAACAATAGAGATACAATACCCCAGAGCATAAAGCTGCTAAAAAGCACAGATAAAATAGACGTTAATTTTTCAGGCTTTTGCGACTCATCAGGTAATTGCGGCTGCACAATAACATCTAGATACTGTTGCTTTCGATTAGATTCAAGTCTTGCCACCCGATATGAACTTAACGCAGCTAAATAAATTTGCTCTGCAAATGCTAGCTCCGATTTAAATGTATTTGTTTTTTGAATAACACGCGTTACCGTTTTTCTTTTTCCTTTTGAACGCGCAACCTGCTTAGCAATTTGTCGTTTTACAGAGGTTATTTTAGCATAAGCATTGCGTACCTCTGGCGAGGTTGGTTGCATGAAACTGTTTAAGCGCATAAACTCCGTTTCTAATGTTGCAAGTCGCCCACGCAGTTCAGTAATAATTCCTTGATCCGCAATAACACGTTGTTGAGGAATAACAATTTGCTCTTTATCACCATATTTTGCTATTTTATCACGCAGATCATCAAGATTAATCTTTGCAGTTTGTAGCTCAGAATTAGCCAAACTTAATGCATCTGAACGTGAACTATTCGTTAATGTATTGACAAATATCAGCGTCTTACTCAGTATCTCTTTTGCTATTTTAACCGTATCTTCAGGCTTAAAAGCCATTACTTCTAAAACAGTGATGCCTGAATTAGTATCATAGTTAATATCGACAATATTATCTTGCCAATAGGCGAGCAAATCCTCTTCGCTCACTTTTTCTTTGGGGTCGATCAAATAAGCGATCAGATCTGGGCGCAAACTTGCCCACCAGTCAATCCCTTCTCTGGAAAACATTTTTTTAATATCAAGATGTTGCTTGGATTGTGATAAGAACTCATGTGAAAGAATATAATCATGCGCTATGAGTGACTCTCCTGCCGAAGCGGATAAGCCAGGCATACCTGTCAACATCCCTAACATATCACTGGGGCTTTTTTCAGTTCCTCTAATTATATAGTGCGCCTCTGTTACGTATTGGGGGGAAGCATATTTATAGTAATACACGGCACTAAGTGCAACAGGAGTGACTACCATAAGTAGGAATAAGAAAGGAATTTTTCGTAATATTGACATAAAGAGGATTATATGACTTTAAGAATAATATAAATAACTATTTTTCATAAGTTGCAATTGCTTTTTCAATATCTTCATAGATACGGACACGACCATTGGATAATAGCAATACTACATCTGAATATTCTCTAATCGTATCCATATTATGTGAAACCATAATAATGGAGGAACCCTTTGATTTTTCAACAAAAGCATGATGACATTTTTCTTGAAACAAGCGATCTCCAACACCCATTATTTCATCAACCAGATAGACATCAAACTGTATCGCCATACTCAAGGCAAAAGCAAGCCTCGCCCTCATTCCTGTCGAATAAGTAAACACAGGTTCATATAGAGCATCACCTAATTCGGAAAAATCAGCAACAAATCTCGTCACTTCGCCAATATTTGCAGCATAAATTCGACAAATAAAGCGCAAGTTTTCTTCACCTGAAAGACTTCCCTGAAAGCCTGCCGCAAAACCTAATGGCCAAGAAAATGTCCCACTACGCAAAATCCTACCTTTATTAGGAGCTTCTGAGCCAGCAATCAATCTTAAGAGTGTTGATTTTCCAGCGCCATTAGACCCTAGTATGCCAATATTAACACCTTGTTCAAAACAAAAAGAAATATTCTCTAATAAAATCTTTTTTCCTGACCCTAGCTTATAAGCTTTTGATATATTTTGAAATTCAATCATAAGTTATCTTTCTTGACGAATTTCATGACGAACCAACCGCAAGAGTAACAAGCCCAAAAAAACAATCGTGAGTGTAAAATTGAACAGATATTGCTTATCTAGAAAATCACTCTCATAGCCTATATAGACAGCACTTCTAAACCACTCAATTAAATGCACAATGGGATTGTAATACATAATATTTTGTATATCGGTAGACATATAACCAACCACAAAAAATATCCCCGATAAAAAATACATTGGGCGTTGAATCATGCCGAAAATATTAGCATAACTGGGAAACCTAAACGCTAAAACAGCATTAACTAAACCAAGTCCAACTCCTAGAGAACTCCCAACTAGTACGACCATAATGAGACCTATCACACTATCAACTCGCATATCCCAAAGATCCAGAGTACCCAAAACTAGAAGTACAAAGCTAAACACCACAACTTGAGTTGCGACCTCCAAAATGCTTCTAGCCACCATAACATCAAAAGGAGTAACATGAGGATAGCTCAATAAGACACGATTGCTCCCAACCGCATTTAATAACTGTGTTGCCAGATTAAAGAAAAGGTTATAGGGAAATAACCCTGTTAAAACCAACATTGCAACACTTCCCCCTAGTGGGGAAGATCGTCCTATAAAAGAAAAAATAGCTGCAAAAATTAGCATATGAGCCATCGGTTCAAATAAAGCCCATAAATAACCTATGCGGGTTTTCCCATATCGGGTTTTTGTTTCACGTAAAATAAGCGCAAAAATAACCCTGCGTTGAACACTAAAGGCATTCAAAAACTCTCTCATTGGGGTAATGAATTAGCTAAAATAGGAGAAGACTCCCGCCAGCGACCCGATACAGCACAAGCAATTTCTGAGCCAGTAGCATCAATCGTATGGCAAATATTGCCATTAGCAGAATAATACTGCCGAGAAGACAAGGAATTATTTTTTTTGTTGTGCGTGAGACTTGAACTTGGGCGACCTAGCCTAAGACTTTTTACACGAGCATTAGAAAGTACTTTTCTAGCAGGTTCTTTATAAGAATAATTAAATTTACCTGTATCCATTATTTGCTCGTTATCCTCCAAGCTACAATTATAAAAAGTCAGTATATTGCAATCCTTTAATGGAAGGAAACTACATCCCTGCAAGCCACTAAGCCCAACACAAATGATTAATAATATTATATGTCTTATTCTGTTCACCAACCCATCTCGATTCATTCAATAATGC
>Ga0256831_1001457_pt1 | contig 12472 bp, 10 predicted proteins | sample 132544metaG_FD_189087 | JGI IMG/M metagenome (GOLD analysis project Ga0256831, IMG submission 189087) | Hydrothermal vent microbial communities from Lau Basin, Pacific Ocean - 132-544 | ecosystem: Environmental > Aquatic > Marine > Hydrothermal vents | place: Pacific Ocean: Lau Basin | collected... | reverse complement strand
GTAACTAACAACGCGACTTTGCCCATTACTACACAAGGCACAACTGTGATTACTTGGACTTACGACGACGGCAATGGCAATACAGCAACACAAACACAAAATGTAATCATCAACGATACGACCCCACCGGTTCCCGACGTCACAACATTACCTGATGTAACAACCGAATGCGAAGTAACTAATTTAACACCACCTACTGCAACTGATAACTGTTCTAGCAACGTAACCGTAACTAACAACGCGACTTTGCCCATTACTACACAAGGCACAACTGTGATTACTTGGACTTACGACGATGGCAACGGCAATACAGCAACACAAACACAAAATGTAATCATCAACGATACAACCCCACCGGTTCCCGACGTCACAACATTACCTGATGTAACAACCGAATGCGAAGTAACTACTTTAACACCGCCTACTGCAACTGATAACTGTTCTAGCAACGTAACCGTAACTAACAACGCGACTTTGCCCATTACTACACAAGGCACAACTGTGATTACTTGGACTTACGACGACGGCAACGGCAATACAGCAACACAAACACAAAATGTAATCATCAACGATACGACCCCACCGGTTCCCGATGTCGCTATTTTACCTGATATTATTTCCGAATGTGAAATAACAACACTAACACCACCTACGGCAACAGATAATTGCGTAGGAAATATTATGGCAACAACTGATGTAAGCTTACCCATTAACAACCAAGCTCTAACATTAGTTACTTGGACGTACGACGATGGTAATGGCAACACGGTTTCACAAACACAAGCAGTTTACTATTTTCCAATTGATAATACAGTTACTCAAAGTGGCAATACCTTAACGGCCACAGCAAGTGGAAATTATACCTATCAATGGGGTGATTGTTCCAATGGCTTTATACCAATAAATGGGGAAACAGGACAAAGTTTTACCCCAACAGTTTCCGGCAATTATGCGGTAATTATTTCAAACGGTAATTGTTCAGTCACATCTGATTGTATTAACGTTACTATTTCAACAATTAATGGTGAAAGTTTATCTCAATTAAAAGTTTATCCAAATCCTACAAATAATAAAATAACGCTTGACTTTGGTAAAACTTTGAACAACGTAAAAGTCGAAATTATAAACGTGATTGGACAAACAATTTCAGATAAAACTTTTAAGAACAGACAAGTAATTCATTTGAACTTAAATGTCTCTAAAGGAGTATATTATTTAAAAGTAACTAAAAACAATAATGGAAGCAAAATCGTAAGAGTAATAAAACAATAATAATTAGGTGTATTATTAACAAAAAGGCTGTCATCAGACAGCCTTTTCGTACATTATACAATTCAATCAAAATTATAGATTGGCATTACAATTCACACTTTTTGGGATAGTATCTAATAACCTATTTTGAGCATGTTAATCGATTTGTAGAACGCAATGATTTTTTTTATACTTTTGGTAAAATATATCTACAACCTCATGGCAATAAAACATTTCACAACGCTATTTTTATTGATCGCATTGCAATGGAGCACTTTTTCGCAAATTACCCCTTCGGTTTATACCGGAATAGGAACGGGTACATATTTAGGAGGCGTAGTGGGAATGGGTACTGAAATCAGATATAAGATGCTGTCAATCAATGCCGCAATAGGAAGTTGGACGGCTAAATTCCCATCTCATAAGGGCATTCAATCGCGATTTGACTATGATTTCGGGTTAAAATACTACATAAAGTACGGATTATTTGCGGGTGTTAACTATGGAATAATTGATGAAGTTATGTATATGGAACCTGTACAAGGCGTATGGCACTTTGAAAAAACACACGGATATTCATTTACAATAGGCTATCGACGAAATATTAATAAAAATATATTCGGCATGCTATATACCGGCTTGACTTCCAACAAGGATAAAAACAGGCTTGCTTTTGACAACTCACTTACCCCTAGAATTGGACTCATTATCGGATATGAATTTAAAAAGGAAGATAAAATAACCGAATAAATATAAAAGTGTCAATAACAAAAAAATAAAAAAAATTATATGAACATCACAACACTAATCATCATTGCTACGGGCATCATTACCTATATGGGATTTGAAAACCGCAGTTTATTTGAAAAATATAAATTTTCGGTTTCAGGAATCCAAGCCGGCGAATATTACCGCCTAATCAGCAGTGCTTTTTTACATGCCGATTGGACACACTTTTTTGTCAATATGCTGACACTATACTTTTTTGGAGATTACGTGAATACAGTATTTGGCACACCACAATATTTATCAATCTATTTTGGTGGGGTAGTTGTAGGAAACTATTTATCGTATTATTTTCATAAGAATGATTTATGGTATGCGGCAATAGGCGCTTCGGGTGGTGTAAATGCCATCATTTTTGCTGCCATAGCCTTAGACCCCTTTCAAAAGCTATATCTGTACTTTTTTATACCTATTCCGGGCATAATATTCGCCCTGGGTTATTTATGGTACACGACCAAAAGCACACAAAACGCCATGAGTCGCATCGGGCATGAAGCCCACTTTGGTGGCGCCCTGACAGGTGTTGCTTTAGCTATTATATTTGATTACAAAGCTGCTTTTCTCGCCCATCCACTAATCAGCCTTGTCTTGATTGGTGCTTTGGCAGGTGGCTATTACTATATGGAGAAAAAATTATAATTGCTTGGTATTGTACACCTTGATTTCGTGTCGCACCCCATTTCGCTCAACAAGGAATTTCAAATATTTGTTCCGGTGATAAAAGAATTTTTCGTCCAATTCATACAATTGGTATTGATATACATCTTGTCCGTTGATTTCAAGAATAATATCTCCTTCTGCCAAGCCCGAACGATCGGCAGGTGAGTCCTTACGAATATGATGCACAATAATTCTGTCAAACATTTCAAACCTATAGATAAATTCTTCCTCAATATTGATGTGACCGGAAAGTGGTTTTTCTGAACCTGAGAAATGATTTATCGTTGTCTTCACTTTCAAAGGAATTTTACCATCATAAGTAAGAAAAATACCGGAATCGTTAAACAAAAACTGTTGACGGTAATTACGCCAATATTTTCTAAAATAAACTTTCTTGTTTTGATAATCTAAGTAAATGTAAAAACGTTTCAAAACGGAATTACCTACCAAACCATCAAACGGATAAGAATCGGTTATATGTCTAAAAAAAATAGTGTCCGGCAATGCGGTGTATACGTTGGTAAAATGCTTTTTTTTACCCAATGAAACCTTTCGCACCTTGGTTCTTTTCCCTGAAATCTCACCGCTAAAACCAAATCCGAAATAATCATTAATCGTTTTTTTTCCTTTCGGAATTTGTAGTGAATCATTCTGAAAAAACCAAAAAGCATCATTATTCCCCAAATCGATCAGAAACTTGGCGCGTACCGGTTTTTCTTTTCGACTGTTCCAATAAACATCCATATGAATATAAGGCTTATCTTTAACAATATCAACATCAAAAGCCTCGTACCTTCTCAGTTTTCGATTGTCAAAGGTCTTGTGCTTGTAAAAAATAAGCTTTTTTTCTTTGTAATCTACTTTAACAATGTAATCTTTAATCCACTCACCTCCTATAAAACCATTGATTTTGACACCCATAGTTTCTGAAAAATGAAATTTAAAGTCGGCAATTAGATAAATCGTGGCATGCCTGTTAATCATAGCATCGCCTATCTTAAGTATGTTATTGTTAGAAACAATTCCGCCAATCTTCGTATTTTTATTACCCACCCCCGAAAAATAACGCTGCTTTTGTTGTCTCAAACCCAAAGAATCTTTGTTGATTAGATTGATGAGCACCGTTTGTTTTACACCGGTATCAAAAATCATATTTAGAGGCACGTCATTAATTTTCGTTTTTACAACGATCAAATCATTGACAAACCGAAACGGAATAACAGCGGATGGTTTGTCTTGCACAAAATCGAAGCGATTTTGCCCAAAAACCAGTAGAGAAATCCAAAGAAATATAATCGATAATATCGCCTTCAATTGTGTTGCATTTAGATTGATGAAAGGTACAATAAAAATAGAAATTTGCCAAACATTTATCAATAAGAAAGGGGATTCCTTTTAAGAAATCCCCTTTTAGTATAATTTAGAAAAAAAAACCTTTAATCCAAATTGGGTATCACCAATACTTGACCCGGATAAATCAAATTCGGATCTTTCAACATAGGTTTGTTGGCTTCGAATATTACCGGATATTTGGAAGCGTTCCCATAAACTTCTTTGGCAATTTTGCTCAAATAATCCCCTTTTTTAACGGTATAGTATTGCAATTCAGGTTCTTGATTTGCCACTTCCATTTTATCTTCCACTTCGGCAATACCTTCGGTATTTCCCACAGCAGTAATAATTTTGGAACGAGTCAATTCATCAGCTACCGTACCAAAAACCATTGCTTTGTCTTCAAAGATAACGATATTCAAATCATCAACAGGTAAACCGAAAGACATCACATGATCTTTAAGTGTTTGTGCTTTTTCAAAGTTAACTTCTTCAATTGAACGTGTGTCTTCAACTGCTTTTTCTTCATGCCCGAATAATTTAGCACCGGCATCTTTAATAAATGAAAATAATCCCATAATTTTTGTGTTTTTAATTATTAATAGTACAAATTTACGATAATTACTTTACAAATACAATGCCACTTTAACATTTTTTCTTTCATGAGTTGAAAGTTAGTAGTAACAAGTAGCGAGAAACAAGTAACAAGTAGCAAGTTGGGTATAAAATGAGGAAATAATCCCTCGAATATACAACGCCCTACATTCTTTTGTATATTTGTAGGAGAATAAATTATTGATAAATGCACAAAGAATATATTGACACACTTATTGCCGAATTTCAATTAAATGCCAATCCTCATATTGCCGAAGGACAAAAGGCATATATGCGCCATCAATTTGAGTTTTTGGGCATCTCTTCGCCCAAACGAAAAGAAATACAAAAGGCTTTTTTTGCTAAATCTTATATGCCCGACAAGGAATATATGCCGCTAATTGCCAAAGAATTGTGGAAAAGACAGGAACGGGAATTTCAATATTTTACACAAGAATTTGTATTCCGCTACCGCAAGCATTTTGAACGCAAGAACATCCAATTGTTTGAACACCTCATCACCCATAAATCTTGGTGGGATACGGTTGATTTTATGGCGCAAAAATTAGTAGGCAACTATATGCTGTTGTTTCCGGAACAACGACAAAAAATGAGCGACAAGTGGATTGCTTCCGGCAATATGTGGTTACAACGAACTGCTATTCTTTTCCAACTGAAATATAAACAAGAAACCGATACGGCACTTTTGGCATCCACTATCCGGCAACTTTGCCACACCGATGAGTTTTTTCTCAACAAAGCCATTGGTTGGGCGCTACGTGAATATGGCAAAAACCATCCCGATTGGGTGCTCGATTTTGCAGAAAAAACAGTTTTACACCCTTTAAGTCGTCGAGAAGGTTTGCGATTAATCAGGTAATAATTCAAAACAACAAATGTTTCTTTTTGGTTTACAAAAAAACAATATATTTGCGCTTTAAATTAATATTTACACAATGCGTTACACATTTGCACAAACCCTAGAAGAAGCCAATGAATTTCTAAGAGAAAATCCGGCTGTATTGGTATTTTTTTCCGATGAATCTTGCAATGTAGGCGATGCCCTTTCGCCCAAACTACAAACAATGATGCAAGAGGAATTTCCGGAAATGCAGTTTTTAGAAATCAATGTTCAGATGCTCCCTGAAGCGCGTGGTTATTACAATGTTTTTGTGATTCCTACCGTACTGGTATATTTTGATGGCAGAGAAACCATCCGTCAGGCGCGACACATAAGCGTACCCAAATTGGCAATGGAAATTGAACGAGTGTATGACATTATGTTCAGTTAACTCATAACATCAACAAATCATAACAAAAAGAGCGAGCCGGCATAGCCGACTCGCTCTTTTTGTTATGAAAAAACTAATACCAAAAGGAATTGTTTTTTAGCCCAAAATAAATTGAATTATTTTTTTTCTGTATCAAGGCGAAAAACACAGTTATAGCCGTAGCTATAACGAGTATTTTCAACGAAGATATAGGGAAAAAGAAACAATTTATTGGACTAATAAATAGTTGTTTTTGGTATAACTACTTAACTTCCTCAAAATCTACATCTTGTACATCATCATCCGTTTTATTTTCACCGGGTTGTTGTGCTTGTTGTGATGCATCACCTGCGCCACCACCTGCTTGCGCAGCATTCTGAATTTCTTGTCCTACTTTCATCATCAAATCTTCAGCTTCTTTAGTAGCCGCTTCTGCCAGTTCGGCATCTTGCTTGTCATAGGCTTCTCTTATCTTTTTCACCGAATTTTCGATAGCGGTTTTACTGTCATCAGACAATTTGTCTTTATGCTCTTCTACCAATTTTTCCATTTGGAAAGCGGTAGCATCTGCTTTATTTAATTTTTCGATGTTTTCTTTGGCTTTTTTATCTGCTTCGGCATTGGCTTCGGCTTCTTTTTTCATTCTTTCAATTTCTTCTTTGCTCAATCCACTGGTTGCTTCAATTCGGATATCTTTTGATTTTCCGGATTTTTTATCAGCAGCTGTTACGTGAATAATTCCATCGGCATCTATATCAAAAGTAACTTCAATTTGCGGTTCACCACGACGGGCGGGCGGAATGCCTTCCAAGTGGAAACGTCCAATTGTTTTATTGTCTTTTGCCAAAGGTCTTTCACCTTGCAACACGTGGATTTCAACACTGGGTTGATTATCAACTGCCGTTGAAAAGATTTGCGATCTTTTGGTCGGGATGGTGGTGTTGGCATCAATCAATTTGGTGAATACACCTCCCATCGTTTCAATACCGAGTGATAAAGGGGTAACATCGAGCAACAATACATCATCCACATCACCGGTTAATACGGCTCCTTGAATGGCAGCTCCTTTTGCTACTACTTCATCCGGATTCACATTTTTGGATGCTTTTTTGCCGAAGAATTTTTCTACCTCTTCAACCACTTTCGGGATTCGTGTAGAACCTCCTACCAAAATCACTTCATCAATGTCAGAAGGTTTTAAATCGGCTTGTTTCAAGGCTTCCTTAACCGGAGCCATTGCACGTTTGACCAAATCATCGGTCAATTGTTCAAATTTAGAACGGGTTAATTTTTTAACCAAGTGTTTGGGACCGGTGGCAGTAGCCGTGATGTAAGGCAAATTGATTTCGGTTTCATTACCGGATGACAATTCGATTTTTGCTTTTTCTGCCGCTTCTTTCAAGCGTTGCAATGCCATCGGGTCTTGTTTTAAATCAATTCCTTCATCTTTTTTAAACTCTTCTGCCAACCAATCGATAATTTTTTGGTCAAAATCATCACCTCCCAAGTGGGTGTCTCCTGAGGTTGACAATACTTCGGTAACCCCATCTCCGATATCTAAGATGGAAATATCAAAGGTACCACCACCCAAGTCAAACACAGCGATTTTTTTATCTTTTTCGGTTTTGTCTAAACCGTAAGCCAAGGCGGCTGCCGTAGGCTCATTGATAATTCTTCGTACTTTTAATCCGGCAATTTCACCGGCTTCTTTGGTTGCTTGTCGTTGCGCATCATTGAAATATGCAGGAACGGTAATCACCGCTTCTGTTACAGGATGTCCTAAATAATCTTCGGCTGTTTTTTTCAATTTTTGTAAAATCATAGCCGAAATTTCTTGAGGAGAATATTGTTTCCCGTCAATTTCGACACGGGGGGTATCATTAGGCCCTTTTACTACTTTGTAAGGGACTCTTTTTACTTCATCCAATACTTCTGAATATTTATCTCCCATAAAACGTTTGATAGAAGAAATGGTTTTTTCAGGATTGGTAATCGCTTGACGTTTAGCAGGATCCCCTACTTTAATTTCGCCTTTATCGGTAAATGCCACAACAGATGGTGTGGTTCTGTTTCCTTCGTGATTGGGAATAACCACCGTATCGTTCCCTTCTCTAACGGCAACTACGGAATTGGTTGTTCCTAAATCTATTCCTATTATTTTATTTGCTTTGCTCATAATATATATGTTTTAATTTTTTTTGTTTCTATTTCAGTTCAATTCTTTGTTTTCAATGATTGTGCCACGTGCCGGAATATGCCAATACGCCTACAAATCGCCTGACAATTCAATTTTTTATGACAGAATGGCAGAATTCTAAGTGCTCAATACCAAGCAAAAAGCGAAGCGGAGTCCCTACGACGAAGGAAGTAGAGATGGAAAGTGCTTAATAAATTGGGAATAAAAAAAATGCACGTGTCATTTCAAACGAACGACCTAAGGAGTGAGGAGAAATCTCATTTTGTTGAAAGTTGGATATTAAATCATTGAAGTTTCAATCGCTGAACAAGCTAAACTTCACTAAATTTTCAACTGATTTTTTTTTAATAAATGATGTACCTTTGAAAAGCGAAAAATATAAATTAACCGGAATGAAATACCAAGAGATCGAAACCCAAGAAAGTTTGGCATACCTACTTCAAAACGAGCAAAATATATCCTATAAAGCCTTTCAAAATCTGGATTTTACAGCTTTTGAAACGCTCATATCAAAGCACACCTTCTCCGATTGCTTGTTTCTGGGCTGTCAATTACCCGCTGCGATGAATGGACAAATCAAAGACAGTTTTATCTTTCCGCAATTGGATATGCCTTACAATTGTTACATCAACCGGCTTTATACCAAAGACGACTTGTATGACGCTTACAGAACCGGACATCCGGAAACGTATGCCGAGACTTACGACCAAAAAGTATATCGACATTATATAGCAACCGGCAAACAGGCTACCGACATCAAAGAGACCCTGGCAAGACGCCTCCACGACCACGCCATCACTGATGCTTTGGACGATTTCCTTGCTAATTATGATGAAAAAAGGATTGTGGCTTTTATGGGCGGACACGGTTTGCCCAGAAATGATGAAAGTTACCGGCAAATCGCCTTTATCAGCAAGCAACTGACCGAACAAGGGTATTTGATGACTTCCGGTGGAGGTCCCGGCGCAATGGAAGCCACACATTTGGGCGCTTGGTTTGCGGAAAAATCCGATGAAGCATTGGAAAAAAGTATCGAGATTTTATCACAAGCTCCTACTTTTAAACATCCATTATGGTTGGACAAAGCCTTTGAAGTCTTGGATCAATACCCTGCCGGCAACTACAATAGCTTGGGCATACCAACTTGGCTTTACGGACACGAACCTCCTACGCCCTTTGCTACGCATATTGCCAAATACTTTGCCAACAGCGTGCGCGAAGATGGACTGCTGACCATTGCCAAAGGCGGAATTATTTTTGCCCCCGGAAGCGCAGGCACTATTCAAGAAATTTTTCAAGAAGCCACACAAAATCATTATCTGAGTTTTGACTATGCCAGCCCGATGATATTTATGAACCAAGACTATTGGACAAAAGAAAAACCCGTATATGCTTGCTTACAACAAATGACGCGAGAAGGAAAATATAAAAACCTATTGCTTTCCATTCATGACGATGCAGGAGGTATTGTTGATGAGATTGAGCGATTTGCGATGGTATAATCCCTTCTATTGTTGTAAACATCTTCAAACTATTAGCAAGGCTAATCATTGATTATCAACTGTTTACATCATTAGTTGAGACCTACTAGATTTTCAAAACCTGGTAGGTCTTTCTAAACAATCAAATTTTACTACTATACCACTTAGGTTAGCGTTTGACTATTTTAATAATGCTTGTTATTTCAAATCGTGGCATTATTCAAGACACTTGAAGAGTGAGAAAAATCTCTACTGATTGATTTATTTTGGGATTTCTCGGCACTTTACTTCCTGCGTCAGTAAAGCTTTGTCGAAATGACAGCCATACTTGACTTGATACTAATACCCCGCCAATTCAATTCCGTTAATATTCTTATACATCGTAACGGATTGTCGGTCGGTCATATTGCTGACAAACATCGTAACATTTAAGATTTTTTCATAATCGCTTTCACCAAACCGGTATGATTCGGGAATCAATTTGTATAGTTGCTTAAATGCTTTGGGTTGCATAATAGCGCCAACAAAATTGTGCAATAGATTGGGCAAAACCTTCATGCCTGATGCTTCAATGCGCAATACCGTGTCCGATTGATAGATTTTATCAATACTCTTTCGGATGATTTCGTTTAAAGTATCTTGTAATTTTTTTGGAAGTAAATCCAACAGCGGCTTGTCCAATTGTCCGTTTACAAAATCTTGTTCACGTGCAATAAAAACTTTTGCTGCTTCCGTTACCAAACGATTCATAGCCAGACTACGCAAATAATTCACCTTCTCGTGTTGACTATATATATTATGGTATCGACTGGTTTTCTTTTCATCCCAATCTATCAGGGCGGAGAATAAAGATTCAATCACTTCAAAACCAATTAAACCGATGTTAAACCCATCTTCAAAATCGATGATGTGATAACAAATATCATCGGCGGCTTCTACCAAAAAAGTCAAAGGAAAACGCTTCCAAGCTCGTCCTCCTTTATTTCCTTGATTGGTCAATTGTAAGGGCTTGGCTATTTCATTTTCAAACATCGCTATTTCACTTTGATAAATACCGAATTTTTTCAAACTGGCAATTTTTTCAGCTTTTCGCACCGGCAATGATTCTTTAGGATATTTGCTAAAAGTGGCATAAGTGCCCAGCGTCAATCGCAATCCGCCTTGTATACCGGAATCATTTTGTAAGCTATGCGCAATGATGCGCAGTCCGGAAGCATTTCCTTCAAAATTTTGCAGATCGGCACGTTCTTTATCCGTTAATTCCACTAGAAACGGCTTTGCTCGTTCACCCATAAAATAACTGCCGATTGCCGCTTCACCGGCATGTCCAAAGGGTGGATTGCCAATATCATGTGCCAAACAAGCCGCAGAAACCATATGTCCGAAATCTGTAGGGGCAATTCCCAAATCATTTTCAAGTTCAGGATACTTTTTCACGATTTCAACTCCTACAATATTGCCTAACGACCGTCCGACAGACGCTGTTTCAAGACTGTGTGTCAAACGGTTTCGGACATAATCTGACTCCGGAAAAGGCAAAACTTGGGTTTTATTTTGCAAACGCCTAAAAGCCGACGAAAAAACGATTCTGTCATAATCCATTTGAAAAACCGAACGCCCATCATTGCGAAGGGGTTTATCGTCATACAAACGTTGTTTGGTGTTTTGAAAATAGGTTGTCCAATTCATTCTTTTGGTGATTTGGTTATTTAATTCGGGGCTTCGGTACATCCCGACAAAAGTCGGGACACTCAGCCACCTTTGTTACTGCTTCATAGGATATTGTCCAATTATCGGTGTATTATTCATTTTTGACATCAAATTATTAAACGTTTTGCCAAAACGTCTCTACGTATACAAATCTCCTGCGACATATATTAGACGCACAAATTGTGCGTCTCTACATTTTTTTTGGTAATGGACTGATAATGCGCACATCGTAAAATTCAATGGCGCCTTTTACAATCCCCTTGATGGTTTTAAACAGCGCATCGGTAATATTCTTCTTAAAAATATCTTTGGAATGAATCAAACTCACTTCACGCGCCGGTTCGGGCTTTTTAAAATTCCTCAGGTATTTTTTATCTTTTTCACATAAATCTTCGGTTTGCAAATAAGGCAATAAGGTCATACCCAAACCTTCTTTTGACATTTTAATCAAAGCATCAAAATTACCGATTTTTAAATCAAATTGCTTGGGGTCATTGGATAGCATCCTGCAAATATTCAAAATATTATCTCTAAAACAGTGTCCTTCATCCAACAATAAGATATCTTTCACATCCAAATCTTGCTCATCCAATTCTCTCTTTTGAAACAAGCGGTGCGTTTCGGGAATAAAACCGACAAAAGGTTCAAAATACAGCACTTTTTCTTCAATTTTAGGTTCATCCAAGGGTGTAGCAGCGATACCGGCATCTAATTTTCCTTCCAAAATGGCTTCAATCATTTGCTCAGTTGGTATTTCTACAACCTCCAAATTCACTTCGGGATATTTTTTGAGAAAAGTTTTTAAAAACATGGGGAGCAATGTCGGCACAATCGTTGGAATCATCCCTAGTTTATAATCCCCACCGATATATCCTTTCTCTTGCTGCACCAAATCATTTATTCTACCACTTTCATTGACAATAGTTTTAGCTTGCTCAATAATCTTTTTTCCGATTTCCGTAACTTTTATGGGTTTTCTTGCCCTTTCAAAAATCAGAACTCCTAATTCATCCTCCAACTTTTGAATTTGCATACTCAAAGTAGGCTGGGTAACATGGCATTGTTGTGAAGCCTTGGTAAAATTCAGGTATTTAGCAACCGCCAGTAAATATTTTAATTGTGCTATAGTCATAATTCAATAGATTTAATAGTGACACAAAGATATAAAAATATATTATACTACATTCAAT